>OHAN01001071.1_pt1 | contig 23832 bp, 15 predicted proteins | sample 1577121 | NCBI WGS metagenome assembly OHAN01 (sample SAMEA3541554, study PRJEB24748) | human gut metagenome | biome: human gut; feature: human-associated habitat; material: faeces | place: China | collected 2012 | reverse complement strand
AATCGTCCTTGTTGAGAGCCTTTGCGGCTTTCTCTGCCTTGTCAAGCTCTGTATAATCTGCTGACTTGTATGCAAGTTCAAAAGCCTGTGTATGTGTTGCGATATCTGCTGAAATAGTTATTTCCTTGCTGAGAGGCTCGCAATCGTCAGCAGTTACATCTACAGTGTAAGTGCCTGCTGTAAGCATTGCAGTATTGCTTGTTATCTCTTTTCCGTCTACCTTTATTACAACATTTTTCAGTTCAGCAGGTGTTACTTCAAAATCAACTGCATATTCCTTAGTTGGCAGGACAGGCGTTTTTCCCTCAACATACTGATACTTTGCACCGTCGGCTGTCAGCTCGTCATAAAATTCTTTTGTTGTCATATAGTCATATGATTTAGCCTTGCCTGCTTCTTTATTTGAACCGCAAGCTTCAACATCTTCTGTTTCTGTGAAATAGTTGTTTTTAAAGTCAGGTGTAGACGAGGAATCTTTTCCCACTATTCCGCCGAAACGTGTATATGGCTTTCTGGCTGAATACTGTGAAAGGTCAATTTCTCCTGCAAAATAGCAATCACTTACAGAACCGCCGGCTACTGAACCAACAATACCGCCTACATCTGTGGTTCCGTTGCCAACCGGCGTGAGTTTTCCTGTAACATAACTGTTTATGACCTTGGAATCGCCATACAAACATCCTACGATACCGCCGGCGTCTGGTGCAGCATATACCATATCGCCTGTGCTTGAACAATAGCGGACTTCCGTTCCATTCTGTGCATATCCAACTATACCGCCTACATAAAGACTGCCGCTGTCGCCTGAGATAGTTATGTCTGCTGTGTTCTCACAATACTCAAAAGTTGTGCCGTCTGCCTGACCTACCATGCCTATTAAGCCATAAACATATTTGCCGTTATTGTTGAACGATACGTTTGACACACAATCAGAAATAGTACAATCACCTGCAAATCCTGCAATAGTGCCATAAAAAGTATAGTCGTTATCAGTATTTGTCACATCAATACTTCCCTCTATAGTCAGACCTGATACCTCCGCTTCCTCGATATCGCCAAAGAAACCGACCAACACGTCTTTACCATAAATAGACGTAAAATCAATGTTTGAAATAGTATGACCATTTCCGTAAAATTTACCGCTGAAACAATGTTCAATATAGCCGTTTTTACCGATAACGTTTCCGATAGGCGTCCATACAACACCTGTCAAGTCAAGGTCATTTTCAAGAACAACAACTGCGTCCTTATTCTTGTCATAATCTCCGTTGTTTACCGCTTTTGAAAACGCCAACAGGTCGTCAACAGTTTTTATTACCGTCTTATTATCGTCTGCAAATGCCGTTGTCGGCACAAACAAAAGACAGCCCGTCACCAAAAGACTTAAAATTTTCTTTTTCATTCTAATTCCTCCATAATATTTTTTGTTGCTGATATTTCTTTTTTACTCAGAACATAATTTTACATGATTATTTTAACACAGACTACACACTTTGTCAATAAATTTAGCACAAACGGTCAAAAATCTGCACAAGCGGTAACAAAATAAATGAATAATGCTTGAATTTTGCTTTGATATGTGTTATTATATATTAAGAAATCATGTATAAGAAAGGATTTTTACAGTATGAGAGTGGCATTGGTAGACGATAATAAAAACGACCTTGCACTTCTTCATGAATATATTTCCGAACAAACCGCTCACAGCTGTCAGATAGATACGTTTTCAAGCGGAGAAAGCTTTTTGTCATGTTGGCAGATGGGAGCTTATGATCTGGTGGTGCTTGATATATTCATGGGGAAAATGACTGGGATAGAGGTCGCAGAAAAGCTTCGTGAAACAGACAAAAACGTCCATATCGCATTTGGCACTTCAAGCAACGAGTTTGCAAGCGAAAGCTACGACCTCAACGCCTGCTACTATCTTTGCAAGCCCTTTCAGGCTGACAAAGTAAAAGCCATGCTTGACCGGATCGGTTCTGATGAAATTGATCGTATGCGTTCCGTTAAGCTTCCCGACGGTCAGAACGTGATACTCAGAAATGTTATCTACATAGACTGTGCGTCACATATCGTGACTATCCATTGCACAGACGGCGAAAGCATAGTTTCAAGAAATTCTTTCGCTGAGATCGAGAGCATTTTTTGCAGTCATTCATACTTTTACACCTCTACCAAAGGCGTCATCGTGAATTTCTATGAGATAGCCCAGCAAAAAAGCGACCTTTTCATAATGAGCGACGGCACACATATCCCCATAAGTCGCCGAAAATCCAGAGAAACATTAGACGCTTTCGCTCAGTTTCGCTTCAGTGATCTGCGAGAAGGCGGTGAGCAGTAATGCCTCCTTTATACCGCCTTGTTGAAGTGGGCATATATTCCCTTCTGAATTTTCTGCCACTTATGGTGCTTGCCCTTTATCCCTTCCGGCATAGGCTTCGCTTTTCCAAAACAGCTACTGTGGGACTTGTTGTGGCTCTTTCACTGGTGCAGATCTTCTTAGGCTGGCAGGCGGCATTTTTCAGCACAAATGCAGGTCTGCTAAGTGCATTCAGCACCCTGCTCTATGCGGCTTTTTACTTTTTCGCTGTGAAGGTCAAGGTCGGCAAAACAGGCTTCACACTGCTTCTGCTTTCAAATAACGCAAGCTTTATCGTCATTACCTCAAAATGTCTGGAGGGCATTCTGTTCCCGTCACTTGCCTATGAGTCATACCGCTGGTCGTTTTCCCTTTGTATGCTTATGACAGAAGCCGTGGTATGGGGACCGCTTTTTATCTACATGAAAAAGGTCTACACACCTGCGGTGGAAAGAGAGCCGTCAGGTCTGGAGTGGCGCTATCTTTGGCTTATCCCATTTACGTTCTATATAATATGGTACTATACTCTCTACGGCAACTCTGCGAAAAGCAGCTTAGAGCTTGCTCTGGAGCCAAAGAACACCATAGCTCTGTTCTTTATAAACGCAGGAGCATTTCTGGTGTATTACATCGTGACACGGCTGGTCATCGAACAGCAGAAAAATCTGCGGCTTCAGGAAAATAACCACCTGCTTGAAATGCAGAACCTGCAATATGACTATTTGCAGGATAAGATAAAAGAAACAAGACGATATAAGCATGATGTCAGACATCATATCGCTCTTATGCAGGAGCTTCTGAAAAAGGGCGAATACGATAAGCTTTCGGAATATCTCAATTCTTTCAGGGATTCTATGCCCGATATATCAGAACGCATTTACTGCAAAAACACATCTGTAAGCGCACTTCTTGCATATTTTGCTCAAATAGCGGAAAGCAGCGGCATTGAATACAAGGTGAGCGCTGACATCCCGGAGGATATAAAAATAGACATAACCGACCTCTCTGTGCTTTTCGGAAATCTTATCGAAAACGCCATTCACGGCTGCGTGTCTGACAGTGCAAAGAATAAAAAAATAATAATCAGAGCAAAGGCTGACAGCTATTCCCTATGCCTGGCGGTGGACAACACCTTCACCGGAACTATCCTCACCGACCCAGAAGGCGGTTTCCTTTCCTCAAAACGCAAAGGCAAAGGGATCGGCACAGAGTCTGTCAAGAACATTGCCGCCAAATACAATGGCGTAGCTAAATTTGAATACGGTGACGGAATGTTTTACGCTTCCGTAATGCTGAACATATGAAAAAGGCGGAAAGCTCGCAAAGAGCCTCCGCTTTTTCTGTTTTATCGTCCTCCAAGCTTTGCATTTTCAAATGTTGCCACAACAAATAATTCACATACCATTAATAAAATGTTCCTTGCATCTTTTGTGCAAAATGCTATAATCTAATTGAAAATACGGAGAGAATTCCGTATAAAGTTAATAAATCAAACAAATCGGAGGTAATTCATTATGATGGGAAGACTCAGAGCAATGCGTGAGCCGCTCAAATATGTTCAGGGCAGAGATGCTACACTTAAGTTTCATGAAGAAATGGGCTATATGGGCAAAAGGTGGCTGTTTGTATGTTCAAACAGCGGCTACAAAGCCTGTCATGACAAGATAGAGAAAAGCTTTGGCGAGCTTGACGATTACAGACGCTATGAAGTATTTGGTGGTATATCAAGCAAGGGCGAGATTGCCAAAATGGAAGAGATAGTAAAGGCTGACAACATCGACACAGTAGTTGCAGTTGGCGGCGGAAGCGCAGTTGATACTGCAAAAGCTACAGCATACTATACAGGCAAGCACATTGTTATCGTGCCTACAGTTGCGGCAACAGATGCGCCATGTACAGGTCTGTCAGTAATATACAATGATGACCACAGCTTTGACAAATATCTTTTCTATCCTACCAATCCAGACGCAGTAATGGTAGACACAACAGTTATCGCAAACGCACCTGTAAAGTTCCTTATTGCAGGCATGGGCGATGCACTTGGTACATATTTTGAGGGCAGAGCTTCCATAAGAACAGAGTCTGCAAGCCTTGAAGGCACAGGCATCACAAGAGCAGGACAGGCACTTGCAAGACTTTGCTATGACACGCTGAAAACATACGGCAAGCAGGCAGTTGAGGCTTGCAAGGTACACGCAGTTACACCTGCCCTTGAAGCTATCTGCGAGGCTAACGTATATCTTTCAGGTGTTGGAGCAGACAACGTAAACTGTGCGGCTGCACACTCGTTCTACAATGGCGTAACATCATTGGGAATCAAGCACGCAGACCACGGCTGCTGTGTAGCACTTGGTACACTGGTTCAGCTTGTACTTGAGGGTGCGCCAAAGGAAGAGTTTGAAGAGGTACAGAACTTCTGCCTTGAAGTGGGACTTCCTGTCACACTTGAGGAGATAGGTGTAACTACACCTGAGCAGGTAGAAACTATCGCAAAGAACGCTTGTATCCCGGGCGAAACTATCCACAATCTTGCAGGCGACGTACAGCCTATCGAGCTTTATGACGCTATCATGCAGGCAGACGCAATGGGCAAGATAGCGTTGGGAAAATAAAGAATAGTTTATATTTAAAATAATATTGCCACCCACGGCTGATTTGGCTGTGGGTGGTTTTTTGTGCGAAAAATGTCCCTATGCAGTTTGTTGTTCTGCATAGGAGCAAAATATTAAAAGGAGTCTGAAAGCTAATTTATTGTATCGAAGCTATGTAATAAGCCAAGTCAATCTTAGGGTTGATATCGCTAAACTTTTTTTGTAGGGCTATCGTATGTTATTTTTACTATCGGTGTCATTTTTGCGTCCTCCATATCTAAAGTTACTTTCTTTGTGTGTCATATGAGTATTTTCCATGAGCTGCATTTTGTGGGTGTCCAAAATCCTAATATTACATCGTTTTATCTTGCTTTCAGTATAGCATAATTGCCAGACAAAGGTATGTCCGTTTAAAATTAGTTTACTTTTACATTATAGCCCTTTTTGGCGGTATATGTCGAGAAATAATACTAATATAAGCGTGATGACGACATCAAAAACCCTGCCCTGACACAGAAAATAGTTGAGAGCGTATCGAAACTTTCGGAAAAAGACCAACGATTGGTGCGTGAAGTTTCGGAGAGATTGGGAAAAGAATAATTTTTGAGGTCTCTAACTGCAATATCAAAGTAAAAATAAAACAGCGTGTCGCAGTCCCCTGCGATACGCTGTTCTCATATAAAATTATTTCTTAGTAGTAACACTCTTTGAAGCCGACCAAGCGCCGTAGTATTTCGTACCCTTTACAGTTGTGTACGAACGAACACGAACATAGTATTTCTTTTTGCCCGAAAGCTTTGAAATAGTGGTCTTGTCGGTCTTTTTATTTGTTATTGTGACTTTCTTTGCACTTGTGAACTTTGAGTTGGTAGCGTACTGAATCTCATATCCAGTAGCAGAACCTTTCTGCGCCCAATCCACAAAGAATGCCTTGCTCTTAGCCGTGAGTTTCTGTATCTCCTGCTTTGCAGGATTTATCTTGAACGTCTTTGTGATAGTGCCTGTGTAAGAACCTTTTCCTGCAATTTTTACTGTGGCAGTGCCTATTTTCTTGTTGTTTGAGTACGAAACTGTGTAGTCAGTGCCATTCTTTAGAGTTTTGCCATTGTATTTAACAGTAATGCTCTGAGTGATGTTCTTGCCAGTGAAAGCCTTTGTGGAAATGCCCGAAACTGTGGCTTTCTTGAAGTTATTTTTGATACTGTAGGTCTTAGAAACTGAGCCAGTGTAATTGCCCTTGCCTGTGATAGTGACCTTTGCTGTTCCGACCTTGGTGTTGTTTGAATAGGAAACTGTGTAATCTGTGCCATTCTTCAAAGTTTTGCCGTTTAGCTTGACCGTTACACCAGGCTTCTTTGCCTTGCCATCATATGCGTAGGTCGAAGTGGAAAGTGTCACGCTTGCCTTTGAGATGCTAATTCTTGAAAGTGCAGGAATTTCAGCCGTTTCAAGAACTTTCTTGCAGACTGTACATTCCTTGTGCTTTGAGCCTTTAACTCCGATAGAAGCCGCTTTGTCGACTATCCAACCGCTTGGCTTGTGACCTGTGGCATTTATCACTGTCTGAACCTTGATAACAGTATTGCAAACTGAGCAATGTGAGCCGTCTGTTTTGCCTGCGGTGGTGCAAGTAGCAGAGTAGCCCTTGTCGGTAACTGCGGTGTGACCCTTTGCAGGAAGCTTTTCTGTAACTGTCGCATTGCACTTTGTGCAAGTCTTTATAGCAGTACCCTCTGATGTGCAGGTCGGCTGTTTTGTTACAACAGAATTTCCGTAGCTGTGACCTGTTGCTTTTGTTGTGTTGTCCTTGTATGAAGTACCGCAAACTGAACACTTGTGGAGAGTGTAGCCGTCAGCAGTGCAAGTAGGTGCAACAACTGTGGTTATGTAGCTGTGGGAAAGCTTTGCAATTGTTTCTGTTACTGTTGCTCCGCACTGTGTACAAGTTTTTGTTTTTGTACCCTCTGATGTGCAGGTAGGCTGTTTTGTGACAACAGCACTGCCATATGTGTGGCTCGTGCATCCGCAGGTGAGTTTGTATGTCTTTGCTACAGACGGATTGTATGTAGGATAAATTTTTACAGTGAGTGAACCGCCATTTTTGAATGTGATACGTCTGATATCATTAGCATAGTTTTCAAGCTTATTTACACTTACCATACTGCGATCAGAAAATTCAACTGTGTAATCTGTATCGTCATAAAGCCAGAAATCAATGCTGTCGCCCACACTGAACTGAGTTTTGCTCAATACGCTTGAAAAGGTCGTATTCGAAAGGTCTGTGCGCCAATAAACAGTGGTAGAGGTCGGAACTGTGAACTTATTCACATAGCCGCAAGACTTACAGGTCTGTGTTACAGTGCCGTCAGTTTTTGATGCGTACTTTGTTTCGTAGTCATGACCTGTTTTGACGTCAACCGTCTTTATATCGTCAAGATTTGAAAGGTTCAGGGAGTTGAAGGTCACGTTATTTTTATCGTAAACATACCAAACTGCTCTGCCGTTTTTGATAACAGGCTGGCAATCTGAAAGGCTTCCCTCAAAGGTGTGTATACTGCCGTTTACTGTGCCGTCAGCGTTTAGCTTCACACAGCTTACCTTTGTATCTCTGACCCACAACAGCAAAAAGCTGTTATCATTTATCTTCACAAGCTGTGGAGCAGAAGCCGAGTCTGTACCCTCTGCATAAGAAGTTATCTTATTGAGCTTGTTTGTGGAAAGGTCCTTTGAAACAGCGGAAACATAGACGTTTCGTGTTTTTGACGTATTGATATAATCAAGGTCAACTGTACTCTGTGCCACTATATAGCTTGATGATGACACATCAAAGCCGCCTATAGCCGCACCTGTATAGTTATAGTGACCGGCGGTATATTCAGGGTATGTTACAACGTCGATATTGCTGACCTGTTCAAAATAGCTTGGGAAGAATTTGCCTGTAGTAAAATCAGAATTATACTTCACCAGAACGGCAGAACGTGGATGAGCGTCACCATGGTCGAGGGCGACTATATGGTTGCCGTCGGTTTTTATAAACTGATTGAAGGAGTGGCTCACATAGCCATAATCAACGTTCATGATGCCGGTATATGAATCAGTGATAGTCATTGAAGGCATATCCACTTCAATGGTAACATTAGCCTGATGATTATTGCCGTCGCTTGACTTATACATCTCGTGGCAAGTTCTGACAAGCAGGTGGTCACCGCTGTGGGTCATTCTTGCCGAGCCTGCATCGAATGGAACTGTAGTGTTAGCGCCATACAGACCGCAGGACTTTATTTTGTTCCAATTCTTGTCATACTTTGTGATACGGAAAACCTCGAGGGAGTCGTTTTGTTTCGGATTTTCCTGACCGCTAAGGACATAATAATTATTGCCGGAGTCATAGAAAGCACCAAAGATAGGCAGCTCGTTGTCGATAAGCTTAGTGTTGAGCGGTTCAAAATCAGAGCTGTAATATTCCACAAGGAGTTTGCCCTCGATAGCGCCTGACTGGACACGCATATAATTGCCGTTGTCGCACACTGTCAGGTAAGATTTCACTGTGTCAGACCATTGCACATAGTCCTGAGCATTCACATTAGAGCCTGAATACGCAACACATTGCGCCACGGCAAAGGCACTGAACGATCCAGCAGACACAGCAGTAGAAACAGCCATTGCGCCAGACAGGACAATGCTCAACATTCTTTTCTTCATATTCATTAATTTCATCACCTCATACAAAAACTTTTAAACGAGAACGCCTTTATATATATAATATCACAACGCAAGGCGTATGTCAATGAAAATAAGTTACAATGAGAATGATTTCAATAAATTCGTCATACACCAAAGGTCAACGCAGTAAAAAAAGCAAAGAGGATACAAAACAGAAAAAAACGCCTTGACAAGGTTTGATGGGTGTGATATAATATTACAGTGGTATTTCGAGGTGTGGCTCAGTTTGGTAGAGCGCTGCGTTCGGGACGCAGAGGCCGTGGGTTCAAGTCCCGTCACCTCGACCAGTAAAAAGGGTTATGCTTTGAGGAACCGAAAAGCGTAACTCTTTTTATTTTGGTCGAAACGCAGGCTTGAACCCACTGTTCAACGTCCCGTCACCTCGACCAGTCACTCGCCGTGACGGGCATTGTCCGTCATGGCTTTTTTTATTATCAGAACTTAACGCCGCAGGGGGAGTTTTTGTATTACCTAAACAAGTAGGGTTATGCTTTGAGAAATCGAAAAGCGTAACTCTTTTTTTGTATGTTCCACATAGCAAAAGTGCCTTATGACTAGCATTAAGGCACTTTATCGATTCAATCTTTCCCCAACCTCTCCGAAATCTCCAGCACAAGCTTCTGATCATTCTCAGAAAGTCTCGATACGCTGTCCACGATCTTCTGTGTGAGTGCAGGATTTTTGCTGCCATCGTCGAAAAACTGCTGATGATAAAGATATAGAGCAGATAAAACGAACCATGCTTGAACGTGTCGAAAGTATCGAGCCTAGAATAAGAGATTATGCAGAAGAATGGCATATCAACATATTCAGACAAAAAGATCTCCGTTGGAGATATAAGAAAAACTCAGCTTATCACTACATATGGTGTTGGCGCTATAGTTGACTTTAAGAACGATACTGTTGTTATCGCTTCTACAGACGATTGGGACTATTCCCCTAATGACGCTGATGAGGTAGAAAATCAAAAAATATTCAATTTTTTAAGGAGCTTCATCAGCTTTATGCTGCTAAGCGTTTGTAGATATCCGCACCACATTGCATACAGCGCTCTGATTTTCACTTGTCCTACTTCTTCTTTCCCAAAAAACAGATCAAACAGAATATCCACCAAGTCTTTTACAAGAATGAATATCACCGCCGCCACCTGTCCCCCAAGAGAGCGGCGGTATCTACACCACGCTACTTTTCAGTAAGATATTCATTTCTGTCAAACAACTGCTCAATTGAAAGATTTTTAAACCTCGGAATGTTGTATCCAAACGGCGAGTTGAGAGCCTTTACAAAGTCTTTCGTATAGCCGTGATTTTTTAAAAGATCGTCCTCATACTTTATTTTATCTTCTTGCTTTGTGTCATTTTCCCTTTTCGTGATACAGCGCTGCATAACATAATGATAAATGGAGAAGTAAGAATCCACTGTACGAATATCTCCTATGTATTCTTTCAGTTCACGAACTACAGTAAGATGAGCAATACAGTTGCGGTATTTTCTTGTCATGATGCTGTCTGCATTATTGATATCAACTTCAACGCACTTGCGCAGCCGCTCGTTCTTTTTCAAGAACAAATTCGGCGACTTATCACAAAGTTCACAAAGCGTCTGTGAAAGTGTCCTGTAGTCATTTTTCAAGTTCTTTGAAGCCAACTCAGGAATTATCTCCTTATACAGCCCAAAATCACGTTCAAGGCAGTGTATCGCAATAACATACCTTGCATTGACATTTACAAGATTTTTCACCAGCAGATACATGACCGTAAGATAAAGCCCGATAACAGCCTTTGCCCTCTCCTTAGCCACGTTTTCTCTGCCCTTTGCCTGCTGTTTCACATTTTTGAAATCATCAAAGCTGATGTTCTTTATCATTCTCGCAAGCTCACTGCGCTTTACTTCCAAAGAACTGTTCATGTCAGGAAATTCCACACAACTTTTGTAATAACGCTCTATCTGCGTGTCAGGGATACCCCCAAGAACAAACATGACAACTTTCTCATTCTTAGCCACTTCTCTTATCTTCTGAGCGTTCGCATACTTGATAAGGTATACAAACCGAGAGGACTCGATAACATTGTTTGTTATGAAATTCCTCAGACCATGTATGCCCTTGCCTTTTTCTTTAAGTTTTAAAATCTCGCTTATCCTATCGTCCGTGATCTTGTCGTCTATACCGAGTATAGTCAGTGCGTCACGGAACATCGTAAGCTTCGCTGAAGCCGCAGGCTTTCTCATGGAAGCAATGTTCTTTACGATAAAAAGCTCGTTGGTTATCCTCTGGCTGTCATTGAACAGCTTGTAGCCCGCCGTAAGCTCACACTCAACATCAACAGCAGAGCTTTTCATTATCTTCAAAAACTCCTTGATGTTATCAAACTTGCTGATAAGCGTTGTAAGAAGATCGTTTATCTCCTTGCCGTCAAGAAAATATGTGAGCATATATATCATTTTGGAGAAATACAAAAGGTCAGACGCATTCTTCTTTTCGCTGTCAAGAATTTTCTCATCAAAATCCATGTCAGCCTTGCCAAGCTCCTTGATAACGTCACCGTTCATGTGGTCGGCGATATTTTCAAAATCATTCCTGAATTTGCCCCAAAGCTTTTCCGCTTCATCAGCATATATCCCCTCTTTTTCATCATCGGTCATTGAAAAACGCAGTTTGCGCACAAGAGCTTCGCCTGCGACAACGTCATTTCTGTAGTAGCTGCAGAAAAGCAGAAAATCCATAAGCTTGTACATCTTTGAGCGCACAGAGTCATATTGCTTGTCCTTAAATCTGAAGCCGTATTCGTCCAGCATTTTCTCACGAAGCTTTTTGATAGAAAAACCGAGATTTTTCTGAGATTTAAGCACAATGAAATCGTAATAAAGGCGTATGATATCATCAGCCTCATAGCCTTTCATCATATCAATAAGCAAGCTGATATTGACCTTGTTACCCTCGATAAAGTCCTTGTTTATGGACTTTAAACGCTCCTCAACAAGATAGTCAAGAGTATCTCTGTATTCGGGATCAATATTGTTAATAAAACTGTAAAGGTCAAATCTTTTTGCACCCGATTTATCATGAAAAACGCACTGCCTTATCTGCCCCACAATTGCAAGCATATGATAAACACGCTTTTTGTAAGCTTCCGAAACTCTTGTATCCTTTGTCTTTGGCTCTTCAAGACCGAAATAGCCAAGACGCTTAGTTTTCAGCAGGTCATTGAACGTGCTAAAGCTTTTCTTGATATTACCCTTTATATTCTTGGAAAGATCGCTTTCATCAGGATCAGTGAAAACATCATAAGTATTTTTGGCAGAAAGATACCCCATAAAATCATCATAACTTTCAGAATCCTTTATACCAAGCATATTGTTCAGCGCATAAACGATATTCGTTACATACACCGCAAGTATCTTTTCGATATCCAGAATGTTGTAAATAAGCTGGATATGTATATTATCATCAAAAGTTTTGCCGAAAAAGCGCTTTTCAAGCTCCGATTTAAGCCCCAGCATATCCCATCTTACAGGCGAGCTTTCACCGCTTCTGTGAGTAGGGTTTGAAGTATTTATCTCCACTCCGCTCTCAAAGCCATGCTTGCTTGAAAAAGTGATGTTTACTTCGTTTACACCATGAAGCTCGATATTGCTGCTGCCCTTAGAGGAAAGCTGAGTTTGGTTGTAGTCATTATTATCCACCTTATCCACCTCATATTCAAGCACAGCAGAATTGCCCTTGCCGAAAGAGGTTATGTACATTTTATTTTCGCTGACAAGAATAGACTTCATTCCTGCCGCCTTGACGGAGGATTTTTTCTTCTCTGCCGCAGGTGCAGCAGCCTCTGCAGCAGGCATGGCAGCGATCGCAGGAGCAGCGTTATTATTTATCTCAGCCGCTTTGAGCTGTCTGGCTTTTTTCTGGGCCTCACGCAGCTCTCTAGGCTTCATTTTATTCTTTTTTGCCATAAATATCACTCCTTATATTAGTTATCCCTTAGCGCATTGAGCGTTAAGGGATTTTTTTATTTGTTGGTTTTGATGTTAAACTTTGCCAACTAGTGCAAATTCGCACCAGTGTAGTATCCCCAATCGGCACATACAACGTAATCGAGGAGTTTTAGACTAGTGCAAATTCGCACTAGTGTAGTAGCTTTAATAATGCAGCACTCCCTTATCTTTCGTTTTAGACTAGTGCAAATTTGCACCAGTGTAGTAGGATGGCTGGACTGTCAAGCCAGTGAGCATAGTTTTAGACTAGCGCAAATTTGCACTAGTGTAGTAGAAGTGATGGAAAGAGGTTTTGATTATGGCAGTTTTAGACTAGCGCAAATTTGCACTAGTGTAGTAGGTCAAAGTTGACAAAATAATCAATGATATTCTGTGATAAAACACCAAACTTATCTTATCGACGCTTTAATACATATATATTATACCATTTTCAGACACAAATGTCAATAGAAAGTGGCTGTTTTACATAAAGCATTTTTATCACCTCCCGTCTGTTGTAATTTCACCTCATTCCCCAATCTCCTTGACAGCTGCGATAGCACAGTCAAGTACAGCTACAATGATAGCCGTAAGGATCGTCTTTCCCATTTTTATCACCTCCTGTCCTTTGTTCTGTATACATTATACCACCTTATCATCGTCAACAAAAGTGTAATTTAAAAAAACTTTTTTGTCTATGTTTTTGCACATTTATCACGTTTTTACGGCATTTATATCACAATTTCAGCAAAATAATTTTCTATGATATTGACAAAAAGTACATTTATGATATAATGGATACAAGAGGTGATAAAAATGAGCATGACCCCAAGCACATTTCTGCCCAAGCGTGAGGGCGGCGTACCATATATCGCAGAGGTGCAATCCATACCCCTCTCACCCTCTGCATATTCCGTCATTATCAAGGACAAGTCCATATTTGAAACAAGCCTTTCCCCTAACGGCAGCGTATCAATGTCCTCATTTCTCACAAGTATATTTGATTCAGCATATATCGCATCATTAAAATACAAAAGTGACGATAACTATAAATATATTGGTATCCCACTTCTGAACGCATTCGTAGAATGGCAGATCGAGGAGATCGATGACGGCCTTGATGATAAAAGCAAGGAGATAATAAAAAGCTATCTTATCTCAAAGCTCTCTGCAAAATACGAAAAGACCAAGACCGAAAATGCAGTGCGAGTAAGGCTCAGCATATGCCGTGACCTTTACGATACACTGAGCAGTGATGACCTTTATTATGAAAACAAGGTGTACAGCTTGACCCTAAGAAGATTTCTGAAAGCCGTGTATGAGGACTATGCCCTGCTGTCAGATTGCGAACGTGAAAGGCTCATTTTCGCCGACAATATCATAAAAATAAATGAAATCATCAAACAAAACGGCAGCAGATATTACAGCTTCATTTACGCATATTCTAATATGTACAGCCGTGAAAAGCGCCGCATAAGGCTTATCCCCTACCGTATCGTCAGCGACGAATATAAGATGTATAATTATCTTGTCTGCCTGTCCGACGAAAAAAGCGCAGGCAAAGAGTTCAAAGCCGACAGCTATCGCATAAGCAGATTGAGCGGACTAAGCATTGCAGAAAAGCTCAGCCAAAAGGAATACTCCTCCGTCACCGAATACGAACGGCTGAAAGAGGTTCACGTCAAGTCCGTGAAGCACCTACTCAGTGACCCACGTTTTGGCAGTGATGAGAGCGATATCTCCAAAGTGTACCTCACCGAAAAAGGCGTTGAAATGTTCGGCAAAATACTCTATCAGCGCCCCATACTGAAAGGCAATGAAAAGCCCAAGCCCAACGCTGTCAACGAGTTCATCTCCCCGCCTATCCAAGTCAAATACTATTTCAATAAGTTCGGCAAAGACGGCGTTATCCTATCTCCAAGCGACTCGTTTGAAGAAATGAGAACGCTGTATGTCGAGGGTGCTGAGGCGTATAACCGAGAAGTTAAGATGTGAGAATATAAATGAAAATTATAGCAAAAAAGCACCCCTATACTGAAATGAAATATACTCATGATATCATAAATAGTCAGGCTCTGAGAAGAGTGAATATATGAAGTTTATCTTTGTAAAATAAACCGACCCCATTCGCTAGACTTTTTGACCTAGCAAATGGGGTCGGTTCAAATATCAATATCATTAACTAAAAAAATCAAGACATAAACGCAAGCATAATATGCGGATCACTTTACTTTTCTGCCGTATACCTTGCCCACTCATATTCCGCCGTCAGCGGAACTGTACCGTCAAAAGCTTTCAGCCAGCTGTCAACGCCAATGCCGTTCCACGCATTCATCATTATTTTTCCGGGCGTAACAGGCAGATTTTCTGTTGCCTTGTATGCCTCTTTTCCGTCAACATACCAAGTTATGCCGTCCTCTTTCCACTCAAATGCGTAAGTGTGAAAATCCTCAGAAGCGTCAAAACCAAGATCATACATATATTCGTGCTTGCCAACACCATTGGTGTAGTAATTGAACTGCACCTTTGTTGTGTCCTTGCCAAGGACTTCAACATCTATTTCGTCCCAAGGATTATCCTCCGACGGACCGGTGTATGTAAAGAACGATGATACAACGCCGTCATTCTTTATGGCTTTCATCGATACCTCATAAAGTCCATAGCCATAGTTCTCCTTTGAACGATACTCGCCGCCTCTGTACGCTTCGGAATCGCCCATGCTGTCAATGGTAAGCTGCATTTTTCCGTCATTGAAAGTCACGTTATCTTCGCTCCACGAACAGTTGAACGGATCACCATTTGACCAGCCTGCTGAAATGGAAAAATCATTTGACGCACCCTTGCTGAAATCTGCCTCAACCGTGTATGGAGAATTGCTTTCCGTTTCCGCCTTGCTGCTGACATCTTGCGAAGAACTGCTGTCAGATGAAGAACCGCAGCCACCCATAGACATAACTATCATTGTGAGAATCGACATAGCCAAAACTTTTTTCATTTTTCATTACCTCCGAATAAATATCAGAATTTTATCTTCTATAAGTATTATAAATCAACAAATGTGATATTTATATCAGAAAAGTAATGCAAATATCAGATTATTAACATCAACTTAAATTTTCGATCTGCTTGTGCTATGCTTGTTCCAGTTTGCACGGAAAAACTGATCTCTATACTGTTTCGGCGTAAGTCCTGTCTGTTTCTTAAAGCAGGCAATAAAATGGCTATGCGAGCTGAAAGCAAGATAATTGGCTATATCAAGCGGACTATATTCAGAATATCTCAGCATATTTTCAGCCGCTTGTATCCTTTTTGACATAATGAAATCAGAGATCTTTACGCCAACTTCCTCCCTGAAAAGCTTTGAAAGATACTGTGGCGTTATGTTCAGTTCATCAGCTATCTGATTCACGGTCACGCCCTTGTAAATATTATCGAAAATGCAGTCAAAGCACATAAGGATATGCTTTGAGTAAACGTTCTGTGACGCAGCCTTTTTCATTTGTTTTGTATAATAAACGATGACTTCTTTGTGTACAGCCATAACGCCTTCTTCATTGCGGCATTCATCACATTTATTAATGTATATATCGCTTATGGTATATGCAGTTTCCGGGTCAAGTCCACCCTCGATGCAAAACCTGCACAGCATAGCTATGGTTATGACAAGATGATACTTGACGTTTCTAAGGTCGTCTTTGCTGAGCCTGCCCTTTCCGTTTGTATCCAGCGGCGTATACAAACGTTTGACCGTTTCAAGATCGCCCGCCCGCACCGCAGAGTAAAATTCCAGTTCCGTTTCATATGGTGAATGATGATAGTCATTTTCCTTTTGCATAAACTGCCGCTTAGACAATTCTCTGTTTATTTCCATAGCTTTCACCCCCTGCTTTTTAGCTTATTATATCATATTTACAGACACAAGTAAAGCCTCATATTTATAGAAAAAGGACGGCAAATCACCCTGCCGCCCTTTTTTCTGATAATTAGATATTATTTAGCCTCTTTCATTGAAGTCATAGCCTCGTCGATAAGATAATCTATAGCCTTTTCATTTTCCTGAACGACCTGTGACCAGCTCTTTGACTCCTGCGGATTCATTGTTCCTCTTATTGCAGTATCGCAAATAGAGTTAAGGTCGGCAGATACGCCCTGTTCAAAGTCAAATACAGGGTTCTGTGCAGACAGATCATAGATAGTTTCTCTCATTTCAAGCATCTCATCTGTCCAGCCGTAATCGTCCTTGTACTGATCAAGGGTTATCTGATGTGCAGCCTCGTCAAGCTCTGCATAACGGCAACATTCAAGAAAAGCTGCCACGCCCTCAGGATTTTGAGCGTTCTTTACAATGCTAAAGCCGTGTACTCTTGAAGGGATATACTGTTTATCACTATCAGCTGAGCAAGGAACAGGAACGAACATTACCTCTCCCTTTGATACATCGCCATAGTTTACAGTTGTTGACGGAGCATTCTCAAGTGCCCAAAGTCCGATAGGATAGAAAAGCGTCAGACCTGTTGCCATTCCGCTGCCCTCTGCGTCGCCTCTGAGTTTCCAGTTGTTCTCGTGCTTTGGATAAACAACATTGTTCTTCTGCAGCTCATACATCATATTCTGAGCCTTTGCTATCATAGGGTCAGAAATATTATTTACAAGCTTGCCGTCTGTGATACCGATGAGCGGCACACCAGAAGACTGCTGCAAAGCCTTTTCATAATACCAGCCGTCAAGTGCGTATTTATCGCTTTCAGCGTCAGTAAAATCAAGACACATTTCTGTGAATGTATCCCAGTTCCACTTGCCTTCTTTGAAAAGCTCAGCAGGATCGTCATAGCCGTTGTCTTCCATTGTCTGCTTGTTGTATACAAAAACATACGCAGGGTCTGTCCTGATAACGCTCACATAATGCTTATCGCCAAGCATAAACTGATCTGTCGCACCCTTTATGTCTGTCCAAAGAGGCTTTGAAAGATCAATATAATCGTCGATAGGCTCTATCATTGACTTTATAGCACCCTTAGGGAAAACGTCCATATCATCAGCACCGATGAAATCAGGTGAATCATTTGACATTACAAGTGCCGCAAGATCGTCAAACTTAGTTTCCCAAGTGGTCTGCACCCAGTTTATCTTACCATTATACTTTGTCTTGAACAAAGCAAGGTCAGCACCTATCTCCTTGTCCTCTGCCTCAGTAGGGTTGATATCCCAATGTGAAAACCACTTTATTTCGTTGCTTTTGAGATCTCTCACATCTTTCATATCATCAGCAAGTCTTTGAACTATCTGCTGCTGATCTTCCTTAAGCTTTTTGTCAACGACCTTGCTTGATGAATCGCTTGAACTTCCGCAAGATGCAAATGCTGAAAGCGAGCAAACCGCAAGGGCAAATGTCAAAACTCTTTTTGCATTATTCATAGCCATACCTCCGAATATTACTTTCTTCTCTTTGCAACGATCACTGCTGTGCCTGCAAGAGCGATAACAGCAAGTGCTCCGCCAACAGCCGCACCTGTTTCTGCTGCCTTAGATGTATCGTCAGATGCTTTTGAAGATGTAGCCGCTGCTGCAGAAGTCTTGCCTGCATCTGCCTTAGATGAAGAAACGTCTTTCTTTGACGTATCAGCCTTTGAGTTTGAAGCATCAGACTTTGAATCTGCCTTTGAAGCATCTGTTTTTGACTCTCCGCCCTCGGGAGATGCAACACCGAAATCAAGCGTCATTGAAAGCGTGCCGCCGTTGAAAGCGCCTTCCTTCTCCCAGCCAGCGACCTCAGGGCAAGCTTTCTTTGTTACCTCGCCTGTTTCATCATTGACCTCGTCAGTTGGTCTGATATGTATTCTTATTCCACCCTCTGGGTCCTCGTCCAATGAAGTGATAGAATTAAGCGAATCAAAAACCGTTGTTGTGCCGTCCTCGGCAACGAACTTTGCGTCAGATATCTTAACGTCCACAGGATAAACACCATCAGGAAGATTAGCCACCATAACGCCCATATCTCCAAGAGTTCCCTTGCCTGACATTGTCTTGTCGGTGATAACTTTGCTTATCTTATATTCAACAGTTATCTTGCCGGCATCATCGATGCCTACCCAGTCGCCCTGATTCCAGGTCCAGTCCTGACCCATATAAAAGCCCATTGCTCCGATAGAGTAATATGAGTCATTCATTTTCGTGTCCTCCTCTGACGGGTGAACAACATCGCCAAGCTTTGCTGCCGAAACAGAAACTGACATCATTGTTGCTGCGAGAACCGCTGCTGAAAGACCTGCTACAAATTTTTTGATCTTCATAACCTTTTCCTCCTATTTTTCAATAAAATTTTTCGCTAAAAGCAATTTATTTTGTTGTTTCTGTATATATTATAACTATGTAAACGTTTTGTTTATATCAAAAACGTAACATAAATATCATAAAAGTGTTTAATATCGAATTTATGAAAGATTATAAATATATGAAAACAGACCCACTTGATATTCAAGCAGGTCTGTTTATTCGGAAGTTATTATAAGAAAGTGACTATGAATTATTATGTTTATATTATACGCTTTGTTTTAAAACTATTATATCAATATTCAATTATTTATATCAAATAATTATCGTAAATAGAATTTTATGAGCAAACATCAATTTATGAAACTAAGAAAAAAAAACAAGCTCGGCAAACGTGACCGAGCTTGTCCAAAAATGGAGTTATATTAAGAAATGATCTATTAAAGATACTTTACAAGTTCATCAAGAACGCTGTCAAGATGTCCGTCAATAAAACCATAGTCAACGCCCTTGTATGACCAAGCCGCTCTTCCGATAGAACATTTCTCAAAGGCACTGCTTATATCCTTGTACCAGTTAAGAGTATTTTCAGCAGATGCAAGATTTATAACACCGTATTCGCCACAATACATAGGAACATTTCTTTCCTCTGCGACCCTTACAGCCTCAGCAAATCTTCCCATAAAATAATCAGGCGTAAATTTCTCTGTCTTGACCTCCTCGTATGTCTGCATATATTCAAGACCAAGACGCTTTATCTCACTTCTGTATTTTGAGACGCTTCCCGGATAATCGATCCTGAAATCTCTCGGCATCTCATCTACCCAATAGGCAGCCTGATGAGTGAAAAGAAATGGGTCATAGCAATGGAAAGTATAAACAATATGCTCGTCATATGGCTTATCAAGGTCTTTCATTGAATCAATAGAGTTGTTCCAGTAGCTGCCCACAATAATATTTATATCAGAGCTATATTTTCTGATAAGCTTTATGGCATTTTCAACGATAGCATTCCATTTTGCACTGAATTTCGGGTCAGTTACCTCATTGAGAAGTTCAAAAGAGACCCTGTCAGAATATTTGCTGAAACGCTTTGCAAACTCTTCCCAAAGGTCATAGAATTTCTGCTGAAGCTCAGCATTATCAAAGAATCCGCTTTCAGCCTGAGCCTTGTCAAAGAAAAAGCCCATTGTCTTATGGAGGTCAAGTATCATATTGATACCGTTATTTCCGCACCAATCGATACACTTCTGAACATAGTCGAAGCCGCTCTCTATAAAGCCGTTTTCGTCCTGAAAGATATTATAATCCACAGGCACTCTAACGTGGTCGCAGCCCCAGCCCTTTATACGCTTGATGTCCTCCTCTGTAATAAAATTATCAAGATGTTCCTTACTGTAATCGCATTGTGACAGCCAGCCTCCGATATCGATGCCGTGCATATAGCCATTAAATCTTCTCATATTTTTAACCGTCCTTTCTGATTCTAATTTTATTTGCAACTATATCGTAGCACTATATGGCCGGAAATTATATCATAATTTTAATATTCGTGTAAAAATCGTAATGTTATTATGACATTTTAAATGTATTTGGATAACTATATGTCTTCTCTCCAATAGTTATATGTCCCGAGCTTCAAGTTTCGGGTCTTTTCGTGCGATCTACTACATGGTGCAGGCTATATCTCCGCACAAAAAACCTTGTCAACGACTTCAAAACACGTTATTTGCTTTTTCCTGCATAAATTCCCCTCCTCTGCAAATAATATTACTGCAATTTTGAAAAAACAACGGAGGTCATAAATATGAAAGCAACAGGAATTGTCCGCAGGATAGACGATCTCGGCAGAGTTGTCATACCTAAAGAAATAAGGCGCACCATGCGTATCCGTGAGGGCGACCCGTTGCAGACAACGTTGAAAACCGACTTTGACTTCCTGCTTGCACTCCTCAGACTAGCGGATAGACTGTACATAAAATAATGTGAGAAAAATATGTAAGTGGCTTGACACATTGATAAAAATATGTTATTTTATATTTGTAACTTAAAATGCGTTACAAATATAAAAAGGTGAGCATATGAAAGAATACTTAGAAAAAACTTTAAGACAAATAGTTACGATCAAAGAAAATAAAGACCTGTATGATAAACTGCCGCTGGCTTTTAAGGGACGATATGATCTCTTTAATGTTGAAACCAATGGAATGGGTTGGCTTGCAATTCAACCAAAGAACGATATCGGACTTGTTGCTCTCCGAAAGGACAGGGCTAAAGTTCAGAATATTTCAGGACTGAACTGTGCCATATTTCTTAGATCCACCACCCCTTATATAAAAGAAAAACTTATTGAGGACGGTATCCCTTTTGTGCTGAAAGACAAGCAAATATATTTGCCGTTCATTGGCTGTCTGCTTTCCAATTCGGGCGAACGTGATATCGCACCTGTCGAGCTTCTTTCATTTCTGACGCAAAAGCTGATACTTACTGCGATATACGAAAAGTGGGAGAAGGTAACAGTATCAACAGCTGCCGAAAAATTGGGTGTATCAAAAACGTCAGCAAGCAGATGTTTTGATGAAATAGAATACCTGAATGTGAATATTCTCGACACAAAAGGCAAGTCAAGAGCTATTACCATTCCGCCTGATGTAAAGCAGTTGTGGAAACAGATACAGCATATTCTGAGAAACCCTGTTATAAGAAGATATGCGTTTCCAAATGATATTCATTTAGAGAAAAAAGCCGGCATTACTGCTTTGTGTGAGTATTCATTGTTGTCAGATAATGACTTTCCTACCTATGGGGTGATGAAAAAAGAGCTGGCTGACACAGAAATAAAAAAGCTTAAACAAGTCCGCAGTGGAGAAGAAATTGGCTGTATTGTTCTTGAGCTTGGCTATTTCATTGACTATGGACAGAAGTCGATACAAGACCCCTTGAGCGTAGCTTTATCATTGACCGATGAAGAAAAGCAGGACGAAAGAGTAATGATATCTATAAATGAAATGTTGGAGGAATATGTGTGGTAAAAGGATTAGACACTTTCAGAAATCATTTTGCTGGATATGAAGAACAGTATGTGCTTATAGGCGGTGCTGCCTGTGATATTGTATTTGAAAGCAACGACGCATCTTTTAGGGCGACAAGAGATCTTGATATGGTTCTTATCGTTGAGGCTCTCACGCCTGAATTTGGAGAAAAGCTTTGGGAGTTTATTGAGATCGGCAGATACAGAAACAAGGCCACGAACGGTCAAAAGCCGCAGTTTTACAGATTTGATAAACCTGAAGATGACACATATCCGAAAATGATAGAACTTTTTTGCAGGAATGATTTTGAACTCCGTGAGATGACAGGGATAACGCCGATTCACATAGATGATTCTGTTTCAAGCCTATCAGCAATACTGCTTGATGATGAGTATTACAAAGCCTTGATGGACGGAAGAGTTGTGCGAAATGGTTTATCCGTTCTCCGTCCCGAGTATCTTATTTTGTTTAAAGCAAAGGCATTTCTTGACTTAAAACAAAGAAAAGATAATGGAGAATCTGTTGATTCCAGCGATATCAAGAAACACAAAAAGGACATTTTGAGAATAGCTGCTGAACTTGTACTTGAAAGCATATCAGAATTACCTGCAACAGTAAAAGCAGATATTGACGCTTTTATCGGCACGCTAGAGCAAGAACCATTTGACAGCAATTCTTTGAAAAGCTATGGGTTAGAAAATGATGATGTGATAGGGGTGTTACATAGGGCTTTTGGATGATAGAGTGTTGCTGAATTGTTATATGGTTCATCGCCGACAATGTCAAAAAAATAGATTTTTACCGCTCCACTTGACTAACATTCTGATCTAATGTATAATCAAGTAAAGTATAAAAATATCGAGGTAAGATCACAATGAGTAGATTCCCTAGAGTATACGCTGAAAGTACAATAGCAAGGATGAATAAAAAGCTTGCCCTGCCGCAGGAAACAATGTCGCTCCTTTATGATTACTTTGAAGCTTTTGCCAATTTATATCAGTTGTTGCCGCTAAAAGACGCTTACAAAATAATCAGCAGGCAAAATAAAGGCTTGATAACCTTGGACGAGTTCATTGCATTTTCTGAGATAGCACGCCACGAAGATCATTTTTACTACATTCTTGCTAAAGACGAACTGTATCTTAACGCACCTAAGGAAAAGCCTATCGACCGAGAGATAGTTCATTCCTGCTTGGTTGATATTGATTATGAAGATTATTATAATATGGCCGATCATCAGGCAGGTAAACCTCTTAAAATTCTTCCAAAACAGGAACTTCTTAAATACAAAGAGGAAATGTACATTGCCGATACTACGTATGTAAGAGCAATGACGAACTTTTTACGCACAAGACTAAAAATGTCCGAAGATGAGATCAACTATACAATTTCCGATTTTATACTGATAATAACCTGTGATGACAAACCTTTTGACGCAGTATCTAAAATGCTCGATAGAAAGAATATCCTAATGACAAAAAGTCAGCTTGAAGATTTTATCAAACTGTTCACCGATTTGAGCAACAATACTCGAATGCCGCAAAACAGAGGCTTTACTCCCCTCGAGTTATCGGCAAATCGTGGCGGTCAAAAAGTTATCAACAGCATTTCCTTTGGGCCAAATATAACTGCGGCATTTAAAAGCGGAGAGGCAGATATTGAAGAATACAGAAAAGGTATCCTTATGAGCGAACTGCCCGAGAAGTTCAAAATGGATATGCTTCGTCAGCTTTCTCAAATTGAGGGTAAGAATACAACTCCGAAAAAAGTCGGCAGAAACGATCCCTGCCCTTGCGGCAGCGGAAAAAAGTATAAAAAATGCTGTGGGAAATAAAATATTTTTTTATGCAAAGCCGCCGCGGGTCACAAATCTATGTGACCCGCG
>OHAN01001043.1_pt1 | contig 24488 bp, 21 predicted proteins | sample 1577121 | NCBI WGS metagenome assembly OHAN01 (sample SAMEA3541554, study PRJEB24748) | human gut metagenome | biome: human gut; feature: human-associated habitat; material: faeces | place: China | collected 2012 | reverse complement strand
GAATGGTAGAAATCAGATGATTTCGGGTGGGTTTGAGGGGCATTTAATATATTGCTGGTTAAAGTTTTGGCGTCAAAGCCGCCAAAACATTCACATCGGACGAGCAAAGCTCGCCGATTTTGCGAGGTTTTACAAGCCTTGATAAAATGGAGTCAAAAAAGGAGGTTTACGAAAGTCATGGAGTCAAAAGTACAAAAAATGAAAAAAAGCACCGATGTTGCAGAAGAAAACGATGGTGTCACAGCAGAAAAAATCAAGTTTCCGTTGTATGTATTTCCCGAGACTATGAAAACGGTTGATATCTTATACAAGTCGGATAACTGCTCTTCACGCACGGAGTTTATGGAAAAGGCAATCAGATTTTACTGCGGTTATCTTTTGCAGAACAAGCCTGAGCTTGTGGATTATCTTGCTCCGCAGATTGCAACGATAACAGAGGGAATTGTAAAAGGCACGGAACAAAGGTTGTCCCGTGCCATGTTTAAGGTCGCTGTTGAACTTGGTGCAGTATCACATATGCTTGCGGCGATACATGGTATTGATGATGATACTATGATAAAGCTGAGGGCTATGTGTACGGATGAGGTTAAGCGGATCAATGGTATTATTAATTTTGAGAAGGCGGTTAGGTATCAGCGGTCAGATTAAATCAAATTAAAACGGAGGTGATATGTGTTGGCGCTATCACAGTTGATTGTCACAAGCCGCTATCTGAAAAGCGGAAATCAGAAAATTAAAAACAAGCGCAGAAACTACACAAAGTACATTGCAACCCGTGAAACAGTTGAAGTCCGTGATCAAAACACTATTGACAGAAATGATAATGCTACAAAAAATCAGAAAGAGCTTATAGATGATTTGCTGATCGATTTTCCCGAAGCCAAAAGATACCTTGAGTATGGGGACTATATCGCTGATTCTACCGTAGAAAACGCATCTGAGCTTATCAGTACGATCATTGAGCGTAACGCCGACATCATCGGAAATCGGCAGAATTTTGTGGGCTATATGGCTATGCGACCGGGAGTTCAGAAAAGAGGTTCGCACGGTTTGTTTAATGAAAAAGATGAACCGATCATTCTTGATAGAGTAGCTAACGAAATAGCAAATCACAAAGGCAATGTCTGGTCGCACGTTGTTTCGCTCCGACGTGAGGACGCTATTCGTCTTGGATATGATAATTCGGAAGTGTGGCGCGATCTTGTGAAAAGGCATATTTCCGATATTGCAAAAGCTCAGCGTATACCGCTTTGCAATCTGAAATGGTATGCCGCATTCCATGACACAACTCATCATCCGCATATACATCTGCTTGTGTATTCAACAAATCCAAAGCAGGGATTTTTAACTACTAAGGGTATAGATCAGATACGTTCAGCTTTTGCAAACGACGTATTCCATGACAATTTGCAGTCAATATATCAGGAGCAGACGTTAAGCCGTGACGAATTGAAAGCTGTATCCAGAACAGAGTTTGAAAGTATCGTCAGAAAAATTCAACAAGGCGGTTTTGATGATCCGCAGCTTGAAAATCTTGTTCTTAAACTGAATTCGCAGCTACAAAAAGTTAAAGGCAAAAAAGTGTATGGATATCTTCCACCGGAGGTCAAGGAAACGGTAAACAATATATTTTCGGAGCTTGCAAAGGATGAGAATGTCCGTCAGCTCTATGAAAAATGGTGCAGCTTGGAGCGTTTGAAATACAAGACCTATACGCAAAAGGAAAAAGAACTGTCTGTACTTACCGACAATAAAGTTTTTCAGCCTGTGCGGAATATGATAATCAAAACCGTGCTTGATATGAATGACTCTATAGTTGATGTATCAATCGAAGAACCCGAACCAACCGTAAATGAAATTGATAATTCAAATATGGATACTCCACCACAGCTTGATGAATCTGAGCAATGTGAAAATGACACAGTAATATTTTCAGATAACGACGACCTTACAGAACAAGATTTCATATGGAGCGATGAAAACTCAGTAACAGTTTATATTGATGAATCTCCGAAAAGTAAATACTACCTCAAATGGAGTACAGTATACAAAGAAGCCTGCGAGCTGATTTACAATAAGAAATCCAAGCTTGAAGATTTCAAAAAGGCGGAACAGCTTTTGCTTACTGAATCAAAGTCAGGCAATGTTCTTGCAATTCATGATTTAGGAAAATTGTATTCCACCGACAAGCTTGGTGCAAAGGATGAGGAAAAGTCATATCAATACTATGTCGAGGCATTACAAGGATTTATACAAATAGAACCCGATTCGGATTTTATGTTTCCCTACGAACCAAAATATGAGGGGCAAATCATGAAAGCTGTGGATATGCGCTCTTATGTTTGGTATCGCATAGGCAAAATGTATTGCTACGGGTTGGGTACGGAACAGAACTACAAACAGGCTTTTGATTGGTTTTTGAAGTCGGCAACAGAGGGTAACAAATTCGCTCAGTACAGTCTTGCTAACTTGTATTACTACGGCAACGGCGTGGAGAAAGATTTGTCGCAGGCGTTTTTGTGGTATCGGAAATCATTTGCGCAGGGACAGCCTTATGCTTCGTATGCGATTGCACAGATGTACAATAAGGGCGAATATGTAAGTCAAAGTGAAGAAACCGCTCAAAGATATTACAAGGACGCATTATCGGGTTTTCTTAAACTTGAAAGTAAGGATCAGGCTGACGATAACCTATATTACAAACTTGGCTCTATGTTTAAAAAGGGACTTGGAACTGATATTGATATGGATAGGGATATAGATTACTTCAAGCTCTCCGCTGAGATGAATAACAAGAATGGCTTATATGAATACGGAAAGGCTCTGCTGCTTGGTGAGCATATTCCTCAGGATAAGGAAAAGGCGGTCAAAATGCTTGAAAAAGCAATAAAGCTTGAGAATATCAATGCAAAACGTTTCCTTGCACTTGAGTATATTTCGGGAGAACATCTTGAACGGGATATTGAAAAAGGACTCGCTATGCTTACAGAGTGTGCCGAAAGCGGAGATACTTTTGCCTGTTACAAGCTTGGCAAAACCTATTTGCAAGGCGAGATTATACCTCAAAATCCGGTCGAAGCTGAAAAACATCTGCTCCTTGCCGAGGATAATGAGTTTACGCAGTATGCACTCGGCAAGCTGTATTTGCAAAACGAAAAGTATGATATTCAAAAGGCTGTCGATTACTTTGAAAAATCTGCGGATAAAAATTATTGGTCAAGCTATCAAATCGGCAGGCTTTATCTTTTCGGAGCGGATGGACTTGAAAAGGATAAGGAAAAAGCAGTAGAATGGCTCACTAAATCCGCAAACGACGGGAACGAGTATGCACAGAATATGCTGAACAATATGGCACAGTTTGAAAATGCTGTGCTTGCCAATACGATCTTTGGTCTGTTCGCAAATCTAAGTAGGTGCATCGAAAATGATTATACGAAGAAGTATAAGGTAGTCAGACGGACGGTTGACAGCAGGCTGCGAAGAATGATCCATCTGAAGAAACAGTCGCTTGGTATGAGGGAAGATTTTTCTCAAAGTTTTGATTGATCTTTGAAATAGATTTATTAACTATTGTGGATAGGCAAAAAATATGATATAATACTTTTAAGAATTTTACAATAGTTTTGAATTATAAAGTTTTAGAAAGGTTCAGAGCACGATATGGGAAAAATATATTTTACGCGCAAACTGACTGAGCGAAATCCATTTTCAAAAGACGGAAAATACGGTCCTGAGTGGGTCAGCATAACGATAGATAAAAGTCGGTATATAATGCCAGGAACAAAATTTATTTATGGCTGTATTATAGGTAAAAATACAGACTTTTGGGAATACAGAGTTATGGACTATATCAATTACAATTTAATGTACAATAGAAATGTTATTTTTGTTGGCAGTAAAAGATTATATAAAAAGGCTTTGCGAAAGTATGACGGACATTCGATATATGATAAGAAATTAAGGCCCTATGAAGAACGCTTTATTGTTCATAGCACAACCAAAGAAAATTATGAAAAGATCGTTAGTCAGGGCTGCATAAAATCATGGAACGTTCTAAAAAATGAGAATGACGCTTTTGAAAAAGAACCCATAGGCGCAATACTCGGAGATCCTGAAGATTTCAGAGATTATATAATGCTTGGAAGCGGAGTTCATTGTGAAATAGTTGTATTATCCAAGCAGAAGAAAAGGCTGTGTTACGATGTGAATGAGGAATATACTCCAGGAGCAAGGACGTATTTCGATGCTAAACAGCTTGCTGAAAACGGTTTAATGGTTCGTGATGGACTTCACTATAAGGTAATGGATAGGCTTCCTCTCGAATATGCGTTGTTTACGGCAACAATCAATAATATATTGCTTAAAGGTAAGATCACTCCTAAGACCTTTTCGGAAGAAGCAGATAAAGAGTTCTTTAGGACTATTAATAAAAAATAATGTATGTTTAATAAGACTGTTGGTATTTTTATCAATGGTCTTTTTTCATTTCAAAGCAAAGCGGATACAGTAAAAATTGAGCTGTATCCGCCGTTTTGTTTCGCAAAATCTGCACCTTTGCGAAAGACTATTTAAGGCGATTTTGATCGCTATTTGGACTAATGTGATAGAATTTAAGCACATTATATCACATCAAATGGTTTTTGTAAAGTCAAAATAAAAAGATTTATCAAAAAAACACGGCTGATAAAGTTTTCAGCCGTCAGAATTTCAGTACGAGGAGGGCGATAAAATGAAAAATACAATGAACATTTACAAGAGAAAAGACGGACGTTTCGAGGGGCGTATTCCGTTTGGAAGAGATGATAACGGAAACCTGAAGTATAGGTATCTGTATTCAAGAAGTCTTGCCCAACTTAAGGAGAAAATGCTTTCTGCTTATGCAACATCTGAAAAGTACTCATCTGCTGTTTGTTGTAAAACATTGCAGGAGTTATCATTTGAATGGTTAGGCTGTGCCAAACTGCGTATTAAGGAGCCTAGCTATTGCTGTTATGAAAAGATAGTGACTAAGCATATAATTCCGTATTTTGAGCAGATAAAATATTGTGAGTTAAATACTCCGAAAATCAACGCTTTTATCGAATATCTTCTGAAATATGGAAAATCTGACAGAAATAGCGGACTGTCAGCCAAGACTGTTCACGATATCATAGTAGCAATGCGTTCGATTGCTAAGTATTCAGAGCAGGAGTATGGCTTGCGTAATCCAATGTGCAGTATTTCTATGCCAAAGATCCAAAGGAATGAAATTTCGGTACTGAACGAAAGCGAGCGTAAAAACTTGCAAAACCATTTAGTTAATAATCTGAACAACACAAACATTGGTATACTGCTTACTATGTACAGCGGTATGCGTATTGGCGAGATTTGTGCTTTAAAATGGAGCGATATTGATTTGCAGAGTGGCATTATCCGTATTTCAAAAACTGTTCAACGTATTAATGATAAAATTGGAAATTCAAAAACAAAAATCATTGTTGGTTCACCAAAAAGCAGGACATCAGAGCGGGAAATTCCAATACCAAACTTTCTTGTAAACATTCTTAACGAAAGGCGACAAAATGAAAACAATTATATTCTTTCCGGAACTCACAAGCTGATCGAACCAAGAACAATGCAGAACAGATTTAAATCCGTCCTGAAAAAGTGTGGAATACGAAACGTTAATTTTCATTTACTGCGTCACACATACGCTACTGTTTGTATTGAGAATGGCTTTGATGCTAAAACTGTCAGCGAGTTGCTAGGTCATTCTAATGTTAATATTACACTTAACCGCTATGTTCACTCATCGCTTGATACAAAAAAGAAATATGTTGAAAAACTTAATTTTGTAGCTTAAAAGTTTTTAGCCGTCAGAAATATCTGATTGGTAGTAAATAATGCATGATTTTACGTTGCTTTTTTGCCTTTTTGCCTGTAGGTGCAGATTTTGCGAAAAATTCGGCTTGCCTGTATTAATGTATTATATCATAGTTATAACAAATAATGTATTGATTTAAAGTGAAATATTTGGTATAATATCAATTAAGGCAGGTGAATTTTGTGATAAGGATTGCTGTATGTGATGATGAAATTGAAATAGTAACAGAACTTTCTTTGAAAATAAATAATATAATGAAGAGCATTGGAGAAGAGTCAAAAATATATCAGTTTACGAATAGCAATGAAATGCTGATATCTCATGTGAAATTTAATTTGATTTTTTTAGATGTTGAAATGCCAAATTTAAATGGAATTGAAACCGCTGAAAGAATACGTATTTCAGATCCTCATGTACAAATTGTATATGTGACAAATTATAAGGATTATATGAAAAAGGCATACCGTGTTCATGCTTTTGACTACATTCAGAAACCAATCGATGATGAAAGTATTAATACAGTTATCAATGATTATATAAAAACTCTCAATTTAGATAAGATCGATATTGTGGAACTGATTTCTATAGATCAGGAAAAGCTACTGATAAATTCAAATGATATAATCTATATTTCATGTGGTCATAAGAAAAGAACAGTGATAGTTATAACGACCGAAATGGATCATATATGTAAAGGCAATATTTCAGATATTTATGATAAGCTTAATAGTTTTGATTTTTTTATGCCGCATAGAAGCCATATTATAAATCTTTCAATGGTTAAGTCGTTTAAGAGAAATGATAAGATCGTAATGATAAACGAGGACGAGATACCTCTGTCTAAAGGTAACACCGAAGATTTTGAGAAAAATCTTGCTAAAAGGATGCATGAAAAAGTTAATCGGAGAATTTTATGAGAAATGATATTATAATTTATTTTGGAAGTTTAATAACTGTGACGGTAACGTATTTCTTTTTGTTGATGATATATAGAAAGATATATGAAAGCAAAAATATACACATATCATTGAAGATACTTATGTGCGTTGCGGCAGTAGCCATTATGATGCTAATTCACAGCTTTCATAATTCATATGTTAATTTTATATATTTGGTTTTATCTTCGCAGCTATTATGTTGCTTAATGTTCAAAATACCAATAAAAAAGTCGTTGTTTCACACATTGTTTTATTGTATTTTAACAACATTCGGAGACATTTTAACAGTTGTGTTTATGAGCGTTATTACTAAAAACACTCCGTCAGAAGCGCTTTTCGATAATGAGGTCATGTTTGTCAGTTGCTTAATATACATATTGATCGTATTTTTAATATATCGGATTTACTGTACAATTTTAGAAGATAAGGAAATATTGTCGCTAAGAGCAAAAGAGATAGCCTTTATTGTTTTTTTGACATCATTTGAGTTTTATATAATGTATTGCTTGACGCAGTCAGAAGCGTCCGTAAATGGGAAAACGCTTATAGTCATTGTGATTGGATTTGTGGTACTTAATGTATATGCAGCTTATATTGTAAATGCTGTAGCTACTGGTTATAAGGATAAATATGAACTTGAAGCAATAAAAATGCAAAATAAAATACAATCAAATCATTATGAAGAACTTAATAATAGATATATAGAAACTAAGTGTATGATACATGATATAGAGAAACATATATCAGCAATAGAAAATTTATCAAAAAGGAGGAACTTTACAGAGGCCGATCAGTATACGGTGAAGCTCAGAGATGAATTGAAACGTTATAAAAATATATTTGAATGTTCTAATAAAATTCTGAGTGCTGTGATGAGTCAGAAAATCTCTATAGCGGAGTCAAAAGGAATAACTGTAACAACTGATATTGAAAATCTTACATTAGACTTTATGGATGAAACAGATATCACATCTATTTTTGCTAATCTTATGGATAACGCTATAGAAGCCTGCGAAGATGTAGAAAAAGATAAAATAATATCATTAAAAATGTGCAAAATAAATGATTTTATTTATATAGATCTAATAAATAGCTTTTCTGGGAATATTGTCAAAAACAATGGGAAATATGCAACAACTAAAGATGGTCATAACGGATATGGTTTAGTTAGTATTCAAATGGCTATAGAAAAATATAATGGATATATGATCACCGATCAGGAGAACAGAAAATTTATATCAGAAATTTTGATTCCGACAGAATAAATTGAATCGTAAATTTATTAAAAGCGAGTGGATATTCACTCGCTTTTTGTCATTTCAGGACAGATATCGGCATTTCAGGACACATGTATTGACTTATTGTTCTTTGTCATTTTATAATGATAATGGTATACAACCTATCACGAAACGAAAAGAGGAATTACTATGATGAAAAACAAAATAAAAGAATTTATGCGTAAATTTGTCAAATCAGAGGCAAATAAGGCTGCTGTTAAAAATGCTAATTCGGCATGCGGATGGTGGCTGTATCAGCCTAAACAGCCTGAATCAGTAAAAAAACTTAGAAAGTTTTAATGAATCTGAGTCAAAAAATATCAGCTTTTGTTTGTGGCTCTGATTGCAATGATGAAGAAGAACAGTCAATAATTGAATTTGGAATAAGTATACTGTTGTCAAAATTGCTGAATTTAGTTACAGAAATAATTATTGGCTGTTTATTTTCTATGTTGTTGGAAACAATAATTTTTCTTATAGCTTTCAGTTTTTTGAGAAGCTATGCCGGAGGATTTCATGCATCATCTTCAAGCAAATGCTATGTTTTTTCATCGACTACTATGGTTGTAGCATTGCTGATTATAAAATATGTTGATAACTTTTTTGCAAATTGTATATTTGTCTTACTTGGAACTAGCTTATGTTTGATATTTGCTCCGGTTGAAAGCAAGAATAAATCATTGGATATAATTGAAAAAAGTGTATATAGGAAACGAACAGTATTGACTCTCGCTTTGATTTTAATAGTGTTGGTGCTAGCGTTTTTTTTGCATATTGATATGCTTTTTAAAACATTGTCAGTTGTATTGTTAGTTGAGGGGATAATGATTTTTTTAGGAAAAATACTTAATATATTCCTGAGAAAAAATCGCAATACATTAAGGCACAATATCAGATGAGTAGCAATTTAGTAGTGAAAGGATAAGCATAATGAAAAAAGAGTCAATTTATAATTTTAGTGCAAATATCAATATCAACGGAAAACCTTTATATCTGATTTACAATACGCTTTCTCATAAATTGGTGGATTTTACTGACCAAAGTTTTTCTTCCTTAACTGATACTCAAGAAAGAATTATGGAGGACAATGGGTTTTTGATAGATGAAAATATAAATGAAACACAGTTAGCACAATATTATAGGCTTACTACCATTTTTGATAAAAAATTACTTGCTCTTACTATAATTCCAACAGCTGATTGCAATTTCAGATGCATTTATTGCTATCAAAATTCTAAAAAATCATATATTGATAACAACACTGTAGAAAAGATAATTAGTTTTTTGGAAAGAAATGTTCAATTCTATTCAGCTGTAAGCATCACTTGGTTTGGCGGTGAACCGCTTCTTTGCAAAAAGGAAGTTTTATATATTACAGAAAAAGCAAACGCTATATGTAAGAGAAATAAAACGGCATTTGTGTCGTATATGACAACAAATGGTTATGAGCTGGATCTTGATTTTTTTAAAAGTGCATTAAGTAGTGGTCTACGATACTATCAAATCACAATTGATGGCAATCGTGAAATACATAATGCGCAAAGACCGCATAAGAATAATAATAATTCGTATGATAAAATCGTCTCTAATCTTACAGCAATCTCTGAAAATATCAGCAGAACAAGATTTGAAATAGGAATTAGGATCAATGTTTCTTCGGAAAGCTTAACAACAATGCCAGAATTTATAGACACTTTAGCGAATTTGTTTGCTTCAGATAAACGTTTCGTAATAATTTGGCAGTGGGTCAGAAATTGGGGTGGAGACAGAATAAATAAAGATTTGGTCATGTCAAATACACCATGCAGTGATCTTACACGACTTTCAATAAAAAAGGGCTTGCGCTGCTATGAAGGATTATCGTGCAATTCAGGAACAGATATATGTGAAGCAACATATAAAAGTGGATTTGTAATTAATTATTCAGGGAAAGTATATAAATGCTCAATGAGGACCTTTGAAAACCCTGAAGACGATATAAACCAAATTGGATATCTGGATGCCAACGGAAAATTAAAGATAGATATCCAAAAAGAGGCGATGTGGCTTTTGCCGAAGATTGACGAGAAGTGTTACGATTGTGTGTTTTTTCCACAATGTTTAGGAAACTCTTGTCCATTTACATCTATTTATATGAACAAACGAACTTGTATTAATCATAAAAAGCTGATACCTGTTCAAATGGAATCAATGTATTTGAGTGGACGTTATATAACTATATAAGAAATATTTTTGAGTAAAATTGCGAAAAACAGTTCTTTTATACTCTTTGTACGGATGCCGAGCGGCAGAATGGAGATTAAAATGAATAATATAAAAGAAAAATTAATAAAAATATTCAATGATAACGGTGTAGTTGTTATAAGTGAAGATGAGATAATCGATGTTGATTCTCTTATCTACATATCCATTATTGTTGAGATTGAAGAAGAATTTGAAATTGAGGTTCCTGATGAATATCTTATTACAAATCAACTAACTTGTTTATCAGAATATATTGAATTGGTGGACAATAATATAAATAAGACTGCGAGTTAATAGCTTGTGACAAGCATAAAAAGGCAAAGCGAAAAATTGGGCGATACTTTATATACATGAGAGTATGCGAAACATATACAACAAGGTGGTGAGGAAATGTACAAAAAACTGGTTAAGCCTATGAAGAAATCGACATATACTGGTCTTTATGGTGAAGCACATGGTGGCAAGTGCAATTGTGCTGGTGCATAATTAAAAATTAATTCAAACACATGAACGATTTTCGCTTTGCTGTTTTATGCTTGTCAATATTCAATCAGAGTATAATCATTTGTCAGTTCGTCCAAGCGTTAGGCAAAAATAACCAATTCGCTATCGTGGATGATCATACTAAAGTTCTTGGAGAAGAACTTTAAAAACTACTACTTTTATTTCATAAGGAAAACACAATGATGAAAAAGATTGTTATAATAGATAGCGGAATTAATCGTTATATAGGGATAAAAGAAGAAAAAATCGTAAAATGCATAAAAATAGTTTGTTCGGGTGACACTGTGGAATTTCAGAGTGTCGGTATAGAGGATATTCCTGATAATATTTATCATGGAACAAGTGTATATTCGGTAATTCAAAATTATTCTACCGATGACGAATTCATTATTATAAAGGCATATAATGATGAGTTTGAGATTTCCTCTAATCTGATGACGGAGATTTTGTTATATATTTACAATAACATAGAATGCGATATCATAAATATGTCTTGTGGTTGTATTTTACTTGAAGATAAAGTGCGAATGCAAAGCGTTTGCGAATCAATTCAGCGCAAAGGTATTGTGATAGTTGCAGCATTTTCTAATGAGGGAATTTTGTCATATCCAGCTGGATTTGATACTGTAATTGGTGTTGACTACAGTTTATCTTGTTTTTCACCTAAGGATTACTACTTTATAGAAAATTCTTCTATTAACGTAAGAGGGATTGGTCATGAACAAAGTTTGCCTATTTGTATGGATCAGCGAAAGAAACAAGTAGGAGCGAGTTTTGTTACGCCCCATGTTACAGGGATGTTGTTACAGTGCGATAAGATTAATTTTGATAATGCTTTAACTTTATTGAGAAACAATGCAAAACAGATTATTTCTTTTCAGAAAAATGAAATTAACAGATTTACATTTGAGATTAATAAAGCTGTGATTTTTCCATATTCCAAGGAAACTGATGTTATGTTAAGAAACAAGAATATGCTGAATTTTCAAATAGAGAGTGTTTTATGCACTAAGTATCAATATAAAACAATGAGGGAAAATATGGATGATAATAATGTTGAAGATTTCTCATTATATACGATAGATGACTATATGTGGGAAGATACTTCAATAGATACGATAATTATCGCACATGTGAATCTTTTAAGCAAAGCACTTAGGATGAACGTAAAGAAAACTTTGTTGCAAAAAGCTCTTCAGTATCATAAAAATGTGTATATGTTTGATGAGATTGATAACGATGGAGAGCTTATTGAACAAATACGATTGAACGGAAATTATGTTTTTATTCCCACAGTTCAATCATATAAAAATAACGATTACGGAAAATTAAATGCGATCAGTTCTCCTGTTCTTGGAATTTTTGGAACAGGACCAAAACAAGGTAAATTTTCTCTACAGTTAAAATTGAAAAAGTATTTATCATCAATAGGCTATCAAGTATCCAATTTCGGAACAGAGCCAACTGCTCCCCTATTTGGCTTCGAATCTTTTTTTCCTTATGGGTATAACAATGTAGTACGCATTGATGGTGAGGATGCTATATCATTTGTAAATGCTGAAATTGCCCGGCTTGATAATATAAATACTGATATAATTTTGGTAGGTTCTCAATCTCAGACAATTCCAACAGGAAACGGAAATATCGGATTTTATAATTATAAACAATATGAACTTATCCTAGGCTCACAGCCTGATGCTTATTTTTTGTGTGTCTATATAAACGATGATATTGAATTTATCAAACGAACTATTCATTTTTTGGAATCAATTAATGATGCAAAAGTACTGGGAATAGTGATTTTTCCATATGTATATAATATTATTAATGGAAATTTGACAGATGATCGTCAAAAAGAAGATGAAAATAGCATGAATATAAAGCTTAATTTAATAAAGAAAAAAACATCTAAATCGGTTTTTTCTTTTATGGATTCTCTGTTGGAAGAAAAGTTGCTGAATAAAATACAAGAATATTTTTCATAACATTTAATTAGAAGAAGGAATGCACTTTATGACAATATTTGACTGGAACCGAAAGGATGCCAATCCTAATGATACAATTGCAAGGATTGAAAAAATACTTAGTACAATAAATATTCCAACAAGATTTATTGCTGAATATAATTACAAGGGACTTTGGTTCAGCAATCGTGTTGAGATAGATGGCATACCATTTATTGGTGCAAACGGCAAAGGAATATCAAAAGAATATGCCAAAGCAAGTGCTCTTGCTGAATTCATGGAAAGACTGCAATCTGGATTTTTACTCAATGATTTATTTACAAATAAAATAGATCAAATCAATAATCACAACAAATGTAACGATGATTGGATGGAATGTGTTGTCTGTCCGAAGAAATCGAATTTTGGAAATTATGTGAAGGAAATGTCAGAAAAACTTGAAGAATCAAATGCCCTTGAGTTTTTTGATATAAAAAATAAGAAAAAAATTTGGATGCCATCTCAGTATATTAATATGATGTGCTCCACAACTGGATTATCATCTGGCAATACTTTTAACGAAGCTTTTTGTCAGGGACTTTGTGAGATATTTGAAAGATATGTTGTTAGATATATTTATTATGGTGATTATAACGAACAACTTTTTTGTCATTTAAAAGAATCAGTATATGAAAACTCACAGTCATATAAAATGATTCAAGCAATTCAGGATAAAGGTTATAAAGTTTATGTGATTGATTGTACGCTAAATAATAAATTACCAGTATTAGGAGTGTTATTAATTGATTCGTCTAGAACTAAATATCTATTCAAACTGGCTTCTGATATTAACATCGACATTTGTCTTCAGAGATGTATTACTGAAATATTTCAGGGCTGTACATTTGATTTGAATTTCAGAATGGGTATGATACCTTTCCAAACTGAAAATAAAGGTAAAGATTTCTGGAGTAATATTGATACTGACTATGAGTACACAAAATTTATAGTAAACGGTACTGGTCGCCTGCCTAATCGTTTCTTAATTCAGATTATGTCTGTTAGCGATAATGTTAAGGTTTTTAGAGCTGGAGAACTTTCTAATGCACAAGCGGCACATCAACTATTAAACATAGCTTACCAGTTGAGTCCCAAAATATATATTAGTAATTTAACTCGATTGGGATTTCCAACATTACGCATATTTATTCCATATTATAGTGAATGCTTTTATTTTGAAAACAATAATGTGGTGCAGATTATTGAACTGAACGATCAAATTAAACATTCATTTTGTCATAATAAATCGATTAGCAAAGATATATTTTTTAAAATAATCAAGCTATCACAAATAAATCCATATACATATAAGTTTAATCTACCAAAGATCACTGGAATTATGTTGAATGATTATGATATGTATGAATATATGTATGATGTTAATCTATTTATTGCTCTTTTGGCTTGTTATTATAATGAAAGTGAAATAGCAGAACAATATATTCGTCTCTATTCAGAAAGTGGAAGATTAAGTTATCGTCAATCTTTCCTTAATGAATCTTGTATTTCAGCAATTTCATCAAATGTAAATTGCGAAGAATTCGTACGATTTACGCAAATTTTTACTCAGGAACAACAAGATATACAACGCATAAAGAAGTTTTACCGTAATGCATACAGTGGATTTTCAGATATACATTGCACAGAGTGTAAAAAATGTGCATTTCTTCATAGATGTCAATATCCTATGATAAAACAAATAGCAGAATCAATGCAGAAAAAATGCACTCTGACACTAGATGATGAATTTTTAGATTTTCTTAAAGCTTTATAACCGTATCATCATATTTAGTGAAAGAAGGTATAGTATGTTAAAAGGACTCATATTTTTCATAAAATTTGCATGGAAAGAGAAAAAATCATATGTTATTTTAAATGCTGTCAATCAACTTTTGTCAGGTATCTTGCCACTTGTTATAATTGCAGTGCCGGCTTATGTGGTTGATGAATTGATGGATGAACAAAGGATTTCTGTCATTGCATCATATGTTATTATATTAGTACTAACAATTTTCGTTAATAGTTGGGTGGTACAACATATTAACCTTGTTATTTTCACACAGCGTGTATATCTTGCAGCCAGGTTTGACAAGTATATGCACGCCAAACTTGCGAATACAGATTTTTGCAATCTGGAGAAACCGAGTTTTCATGAAATGTCCGAAAAAGCAAAAAAATTCTTATATGGTGATGGACGAGGTTTTTCTTATGTTTTGGAAAGTGCGTTTTCGATTATAGGGAAATTAATAACATTGTTTGGAATTATCGCAATTATTTCGATGATGAATGCGTGGATCGTTGCAATATTTTTACTCATGATTTTAGCAAGTGCATTTGTGGACTCCAAGTCAAAAGAAAAAAATCACAAAATCGCTATGGATGCGGTAAATGTGGAACGCAGATGGAGCTATTTTTCACGTATTCTGGAGGATATAAGCTTTTCCAAGGAAATTCGAATGAACAATCTCAGTGATTGGCTGCTCAATAAGGAGATTGATTATTCCGAAAAGGCAATACAATTTTATAAAAAGCGAAATCGCTTTTCTTCACTCTCAATTCTTTTTAATTCATTTACAGGTCTGTTGCAAAATGGAATTTCTTATGCATATCTTGTTTATCGGGTAATCATGCAAACAATCACGATTGGCGAATTTACGCTATACTTAAATGCTGTTGCAACATTTTCAAGCGCTGTAAGTGGGGTTTTGTCAAGTCTTGTGGATATTAAAATTTACGGATTATATTATGATGCTTTAAATGAATATATCCATATTCCGGAAACGCTCCGAGATAATCAGAAGCTTCCTATTCCAATTTCCGAACAGGGGGATTTTGTGATCTCATTTAATCATGTTTCTTTCCAATATCCGGGACAAGAGATTTATGCGGTAAAAGATATCAATGTAGAAATCCATTCCGGTACAAAGCTTTCCGTTGTAGGAGAAAACGGTGCCGGAAAGACAACTTTTGTAAAGCTGCTGTGCCGTCTTTATGACCCGACAGAAGGCGAAATTTTGTGCAATGGCGTTAATATCCGAAACATTGATTATGATAAATATATGGCGATTTTCTCGGCGGTGTTTCAGGATTATAAGCTATTTTCTTTTTCCATACGGGATAATATCGTTTTAAACGATGATGCAAATGTTTCTGACGAAAAAGTAAATCAGCTGCTACGCAAGGTTGGATTGTATCAGAAAATCAGTAGATTACCAAAGGGAATATATACAAATATCTATAAAGAATTTGACGAAAGCGGAATTGAACCATCCGGTGGAGAAGCACAGAAAATTGCGATCGCCCGGGCAATTGCTAGAGATTCCAAAATAGTTATTTTAGACGAACCGCTTTCTGCGCTTGACCCGAAAGCAGAGCATGAAATCTTCGAGCAATTTGAAGATATGGTACAAAATAAAACTGCGATATATATTTCTCATCGCCTTTCATCCAGTCGTTCATGTGATTCGATCCTTGTTTTTCAAAATGGCAGTATAATTGAAATGGGAACGCATCAAGAGTTGATGGAAAGCGGAGGAAAATATGCAGAGCTTTATTTGATGCAGGCAGATCCATACAAGGACTAGAAAGATGAGTTTATATGAAAAATCAATTACCTATAAATCAAAGAACATTTCCAAATTGTTATTCTCATGATGCGATATATAATGCAATTTTATCATCGAAGGAGAACATTGATGAAAACTTTGCAGTAATTGATAATGTAAGAGGTTTTGGTAATGAAAACGTAAAAGTTGATTTAGAGAATGCTACCTATTCTTACGATCATGAAAAGTATAAATTCAAGGCAAATTTATATTCAGATAATGTTGGTGGGAGTGTTTATGTTAATGCATCAGATGTTTCATATATAGATTTTTCTTTTCATGTAACGAAACATTCCAATTGGCATCCTCGTTCATCAATTGGAGTGTTTATAGATGAGGTTAATTCAAGAAGTGATGGAGTATGTAAAACAAATAAATTATATGTATGTGCAAAAAAAGGTTTGCTTTTCCACAATGGAATACATGAAATAGAATTTTATGATGAGAAAGTAACAAAAAATAATTATTGGTTAAAAGTAACCTATCAAAATAATATGTTTCAATGGTTATATTCAACAAATGGGAAAGATTGGGTTGTCCTTAAAACGGAGAATATAGTAACATTGAAACATGTTACCTTTGGCATAATGTTTGATTTTCGCCATGTTGTTTATTATGACTGGTTTTTTAGCAGATATTTTAACATTTCTTATTCTATTCCGCTTTATAAGAGTATTGATGGAACACCTATTGAATTTTTTTCTAAGGTACAAAAAAATTATGATAACTATACAGTGCATCATCTCTTGTGTTTCTATAAAATTCCTCCTTTTGAGTTATCTAATAATGAAATTGATATCGTTGACCTCATTCAAAAATCCATTGATAATAATTGTTATGTTGAGCTTTTACTTGATGAATTCTATATTTCTGACAGACCAGCGTTTCAAAAATGCAGCTATTTTCACAATAATCTTATTAACGGATATGATGAAGATAAGAAACTTATCAATATAATGGGGTATAATGAAAAAGGAAAATTTATTATATCAGAAATCTCATATGATGATTTTAAATTGTCATTTCGGTTAGATAAAGGCACTATAAATTTGATTACCATTGAGTATCCATATATTCCATATAAAATTAAGCTTGACAAGATAATTTTTCTTTTAAAAAATTATCTAGCATCTATGAATTTAAGCAAGGCTTATGAAGAAATTTCTGGAGTACGTCAAAGAGGTTATGGCTATTCAATATATGAGCAACTTTCAGATGATAATTTTGATTATTTCTTAGAAGATAGACGAATTTCACATTTCTTGTACGAACATAAAAAAGTTTTTAGAATGCTAATCGACTTTCTTTTTCATCGTAGAATGATAAACCAAAATGATTTGCAGTATTATTCAATAATATTTCAAGACATAGAAAATAAATCTTTGTTATTGCAAAATATTGTGATAAAAAACAAAATAATGGACGCTGGAGAAGAGATGATTAAAAACAAAATCAAATTTTATCTCAATGAATTAGCTACGGAGGAATATAGAGCAGTCCAAGAATTGATCAAAACATTAATCGATAAGCAAATTTAAATTAAGGTACAACGTTATGAAAAAATTAGGAGTTATTACATTCTTTTACGACAATTTTAATTATGGTGCTGTATTACAAGCATACGCATTACAAAAGGTACTTTCAAAATATGTCTGCGATACTGAGGTCATCTTAATTGATGATATTAGAAAAAAAGAACATTTAGGTCTAAAAAATCTTCTCATATTTAAGAAATTAAATTTGCGAAAAAAAGCAATTCGTTCTTTTCAATTAGATTGCGTACAGCATTCTCATCAAGTTTATAACGAATTGAATATTTCAAATGCAAATAACATATACTCTGACTTTGTTTGCGGAAGTGATATTATATGGTGTAATCCATTAATATATAACGCCAACATATATTGGATGGATTTTGTTGCAAAAGATAAGAAAAAGTTTTCATATGCAGCAAGTATAGGACGTGAGTATACGAAACAAGAAAGTTTAGTAGCTGAGAAATTTTTAAGTGACTTTGATCTAATATCCGTACGTGAATATCAAGCAGTTAGACAAATTCATAATAATAATATGAAGGTTGTGCTAGATCCAACATTTTTATTGCCAAAAGAGCATTGGAATAAAATTACAACAACACGATTAGTCAAACAAGACTATATATTTGCTTTTTTATTAGATAATGATGAAAAAATAAGAAGGAATATTGTAAAATACGCAAAAGCACATTGTCTAAAAATTGTAACTTTACCATATATGTTGTTCAATTTTAGAAAATGCGATTCTTTTTTCGGAGATATTCGTCTTTATGACATCTCACCTCAAGAATTCTTGTCACTAGTCAAGTTTTCTAATAAGGTTTTTACAGATTCTTATCATGGAGCAATATTTTCTATGATATTTCACAAACAATTTTCTGTTTTTAAAAGGAATGAAAATCTTGACGTACGAATAAATGAATTAGTAAAAAAATTCGAATTAAATTTTGCAGTTATTAACGACATTTCAGACATAGCAACTATAGATTATGATTTATTTGAAGAAAAATTATATCACCATAAAATTGCCTCTATAAATTTTATAAAATCAATGAAAGATATGTTAATTTGAATTTTACGGAAATCTATATAAGCTTTTTCACAAAAAGGAGATAATATGAAAAAACTATTTGAAGACGAATTAGTCAAGATGAACATGGAATATGTAAAAATGCTTTCTTCAAAATTGGAAATGGGAATTTATATTTACGACAACGAGTATCAACCTTCTTTATATGAATTGCACTTAAAAAAGTTGGGATTTCAAAACATTAAGACTATTAAATCTATTAACGACGTTGATACTAAAACAATTAAAAATGCGTCACTTGTTGTAATTGGTTTAAAGGACAGAGATTATATTGATTACGTTATAAAATTTATAGATCTTGGAATGTTATGGGAGAATACTTTCGCTAAAAAAGATATAGATTATTTCATCAAGTGTGTAACTAATAAGGAGGCAAAAATAGATGATCTCGATTATTTTATTTCTATAGATGACGCTATAATAAAGGAAAATTATAATAAGTTGAAAGAGAATGAAACTCTTATTGCAGAAATTTATAATAAGTTGTTTGAAGATGATTCAAAAAAAATTTTTTTAAGAACCATTCTGAAGACATTAGTAGATTGCCCTTCTTATCTAGATATTTATTCTCCGAATCAGTACCTCTGTGATTTTGTGCCTTTTGGTGATGGCGAAATTATTGTTGATGCAGGAGCGTATGATGGAGACACCATAAAGCAATTTGCTGAGAAAAATCCTAATTTTACTTATATCTATGCATTTGAACCAGATTCAGAAATCTTCTTTAAATTAGTTGAAAATACAAAGCATTACAATAATATTGATTATTTTAGTGTGGGGTTATCAGATAAATCTGGTAATTATAAGTTTTGTGAATTAGAATATGGTGCGTCGACTTTTTGTAATTCTCATAATCAACATAATACAAACAAGCTTGCTATACCTGGAGATTTGCTTGAAATTAAACCGACTTTTATAAAAATGGATATAGAAGGATTTGAATTGAATGCTCTTAAAGGTTTCCAGAATACTATAAAAAGATTTACACCAAAATTAGCAATATGTGTTTATCATAATTTTGAGGATATTTTTGAAATCCCACTATTTGTTAAATCAATAAATCCATCCTACAAATTATTTTTAAGACATCATTCATTCAATTCTTCTGAAACAGTTTTATACGCAATACCGTAAATTTGCGAAATATATACTATAAACTGTTTTAAAAGTTATAAGAATCGTCTACCGAAAGAATGTGAATTTTGATAAGTTAAAAGGTTCTGTAAACGATAAGAATTATTTTTTAGCTCATCCATATAAAAACAGATTTCCTTTCAAAAATATAATGGAAATATTGAGAATTATAAATGATTATCTAAGGTAAGATTTTCAGAGTATAACAAAAAACTTTTAAAGTCTGCGTTATACTCCTTATTGTCTCCGTTCAGCAACAACAGCCGAACGGAGCATTTTTATGCTCAAACTAAAATTTAATATGGCATCAAAAGAAAATGAGGATACAAATATAATTGTTTTGCTTGATAAAGCGGTATATTTGTGCCCTTATTTTTTTGTGTCCTCTTTCTGAGTACAAAGAAAGGACACAAAAATGATATTTAACTGTAAATGGTTATGTATAGCTGCAAAGTATCCATAAATCTCCGTTTTGATTTGAACAAAAAATCAAAACGGAGGTAAAAATATGAGCTATAATCATGGCTTGGAAGAAAAGAAATTCAAAGAACAGTGGCAGAAAATTGCCGAAGAGTACAGAAAAGCAGGAATGACAGAGGAACAAATATCAGCAATTTATGAATTTGACCGTGAAGTTTTCAACTCCGATCGGCGCTACAGAGAAAAAACGGTCGAACTGTTTGATAATGAAAACAGCAGAGCACTGATGATTTATGATGATTATTCGGCTAACAATCGTTACGGTTGGATCAATGAAATTGAGGATATGAAAGTGTATTCACAAATCATATCCTTGCCGGGAATCTGGCGTAAAGCTTTTACGATGTACATATATGATGGATACACTCAAAAGGAAATTTCGTCAATTTTACTAAGAAATCAGTCAAATGTATCACGTGAAATTGATAAAATCGCTGAAATTTTAAGAAATCAATTTTCAAACGCATAAAAAGGGCATTCTCATCGGCTACAGGGCGAAAGGGAAAAAGAGAGATTAGAATCCCTTGAGCATCTTGAAAATCGAATATCAGCATCGGGAATACGTTAATCCTGCGGCCGGTATGAAATCTTGGCAGCCAGAGAAGCCATACGCCATGACAGTCTTAGCTTTGCACGACAACGAGCGACAAATATGAAGCTTCAAAATCCGGAACAGCTTTCCAGAAGGGCGATGAAACGCAGGAGGATAATGATACTTCCGCCCAGCCACAGACTCAAGCAATGGGGGGCGGCTCTGAGAGAACCTCAGAGGGATGAGATGTCCATGAGATGAATAAGCTGTTCATCGTTCCAGAAGTTCCGCCGTGACGGTCGTTGAGAACAAATATCACGGAAAACGTCCGAAATAAAAATGAATCGGACGAAGGCAAAACGAATATAAGGCGGTTTGTGTGTGTTGCAGACCGCCTGTTACATATAAAATTTAAAGGTCAGGAGGCTGATATATGAACGATAACGATATTCCTGAAAAATCAGATATTCAACTGAACTACAATAAATTTGGAGTTAATATTCCTGTCCCGACAATCAGATTATCGGACAAGCATCTATGCTGCGGCTGTGTGTGGTATGTCAGAGATACAAATGTGCTGTTCTGTCCGTTTCATAGCTGTATAAGGAATAAGAAAGTTTTTGAAACACTAAAGAAAAAGGTGAACGAAAATGCTGATCAAACGAGGTGATATTTTTTATGCAGATTTAAATCCGGTTGTCGGTTCAGAGCAAGGCGGTGTTCGTCCCGTACTGGTAGTGCAGAATAATGTGGGCAATAAGCATAGCCCAACGGTTGTAGTAGTGCCGATTTCTTCTGTTAGAAAAAAGGATCTGCCTGTGCATATTCAGATAAGATGTTCAGGACTGCCTAAAAATTCAACTGTTCTTGCTGAACAGATCCGCACTATCGACCGACGCAGGCTGCGAAAATATGTAGGATCTTTGGGCAGAGAATTTATGAAAGAGATCGATCGGATTTTAAAGATAAGCATAGGAGTGAATTTTGATGAATAAGTTCGGACAGGCAGAATACAGCGATTTTATGGCAAGAATATTTGCAGATAAACTTGACAAAATTCTTGAAGAAAGCGAAAAACAGGACTTTAACAATAGAAATACAGAAGATATTTTCAGCGAATTTCAATCGTCAAAGGACGCAGCATAGGAGGGGTAAAATGGTAGGATTTTTTATTGGCTTGTTTGTCGGAGCTTTTATCGGCATAACTGTAATGTGCCTTTGTACAGCGGCAGGACAGGCAGATAAGTATGAAAACCGCACAGGAAAGGATAAGTAATTTCGTTAGGTTTGATGATACCATTTCAGAAAAACTTGTGGTATCCTTGTTGGTAAAACGGAGGTGAGAAAATGCCAACAGTAACGATAATACAGCCGACAATATCAGAAGAACAAAACCATAAGCTCCGCTGTGCGGCATACTGCCGTGTGTCATCAAACAGCGAAGATCAGATAAATTCCTTTATGGCTCAGACAAGATACTACGAGAAAGCTTTTGAAAAGTCTGACAGAGAACAGCTTGTTGATATATATGCAGATGAGGGAATAACAGGTACTCGTGAGGACAAACGTGATGAATTTCAGCGAATGATAAGCGACTGTCGGAAAGGTAAAATAGACAGGATATACACAAAGTCTATAAGTCGATTTGCCCGAAACACCAAAGACTGCCTGAAAAATATAAGGGAGCTTAAAAGCCTTGGAATAACAGTATTCTTTGAGAAAGAAAACATTGATACCGAAAAACTGACTGATGAAATGATGATAACCATTATGGGCGGTCTGGCTCAGGAGGAGTCCACTTCGATTTCACAGAATATGCGGTGGTCTGTTCAAAAGCGAATGGAGAACGGTACTTTTAATCCGCCCTCTTTGCCGTATGGGTATATGAGAAGGAAGCAAGATATAGTCACTATTGAAAATGAAGCGAAAATTGTACGAGATATTTTCACGCAGTATATAAATGGTATAGGTATGGAAACTATTGCGAAGGAACTTAACAAAAAACACATTGATAAAGGCAGCAAGGGCTTTATATGGTGTAAAAATACCATAAGATATATTCTTATGAATGAAAAGTATACCGGCAAGTCTGTATTTCGGAAGTTTTACACCACTGACAACTTCCCGTTTAAGCAAAAAGAAAACAAGGGTGAGTTTGATCAGTATCTTGTACAGGAAACGATGCCGGTAATAATATCCGAGGATATATTTGAAAAAGCTCAGCACCTTATATCAATTCGCAAATCGATGGGCTGCCGCGAAACAGCTAAATACCCATTGAGTGGAAAAATCAAGTGTGGAAATTGCGGTAGTTCCTTTAGACGAAAGAAAATAAATAACACGGTATGCTGGACTTGCTCTAAACATAATATAAATGCAGCAGATTGCGAATTAAAGGCAATTCCACAGGACTTGATCTATAGTATATTTATAGGACTATGCAACAAGCTTTTCTGCAATTACAAAACTATCCTTAAACCGCTTCAAACATCATTGCAGGATTTGAAACTGAAAGAGTTCACCGGTAAAACACAAGTAATGGACATACACAAGGAAATCGCTAAGCTTCGTGAACAGACTCATGTACTTGCAAGATTGAAAACAAAGGAATTTCTTGACGAGGCTAAATACATTGAGCAGACTACTGAGTTTACGGCAAAGATCAATAAACTGCAAGCAGAACTGAAAAAGCTTACACGTTTCGATGATGAGGACGAAACTCTTGACCAGATAGATATGCTGATTGACTTCTTTGAGAAAAGAGAAAATCCTATAACGGAATTTGAAGAATCGGCATTTGAGAGTATAGTTGAGAAGATTGTGGTTATAGATCAACATGAGTTGGAGTTCTACTTGATTGGAGGCTTTAAGTTTAAAGAAAAGATAAAATAGACAGATTCATTATCATAGATTTAGTGTCTTTTGATATAGCTATTTCAAAGGCTTTGTGGTATTGTTGTAGGTCGAAAGGAGGCAAGATCATGGCTAAAAACAGAACGATACCGTTCGGATACTGTATGAAAAACGGTGAGATAACAACCGAGCCAAAAGAAGTATACGCCGTTGTTGCAATATTTGACGAGTATCTGAAAGGCAGAAGTTTGTCTGAGATCGCAAAGCTTATGCAAACAGAGAAAATTCGCTACAATGCTGTTTCGGATAAGTGGAACAAAAATATGGTCAAGCGGATCATTGAAAATGATAAGTATTTAGGTAATGATACATACCCGCAGTTGATCACCGATGATATTTTCAAGAGAGCAAACGAAAAGCGAGTAAAGAA
>OHAN01001034.1_pt1 | contig 24607 bp, 20 predicted proteins | sample 1577121 | NCBI WGS metagenome assembly OHAN01 (sample SAMEA3541554, study PRJEB24748) | human gut metagenome | biome: human gut; feature: human-associated habitat; material: faeces | place: China | collected 2012 | reverse complement strand
TAACATCTGCATCGCCTTGTCCTTGTTCTGGAACTGGGAACGCTCATTCTGGCACGTAACCACGATGCCGGTCGGCATATGCGTGATTCGGATCGCCGATGACGTCTTGTTGATGTGCTGTCCGCCGGCACCGCTGGAACGGTACGTATCGATACGAATATCCTCATCACGAACCTCAACATCGATCTCTTTGTCGATATCCGGCATAACATCGCACGATACGAACGATGTCTGGCGTTTTCCTGCCGCGTTGAACGGAGAAATACGGACGAGACGGTGAACGCCTTTTTCGGATTTCAGATAACCGTAAGCGTTTTCGCCGTTGACCTGGAATGTCACGGACTTCACACCGGCCTCATCACCGTCCAGAAAGTCGAGTTCCTCGATCGTAAAGCCTTTGCGTTCTGCCCATCTGGTGTACATACGGTACAGCATGCCGCACCAGTCGCACGCCTCGGTTCCGCCTGCACCTGCGTTCAGTTTGATGATCGCATTGTCCTTGTCAAATTCGCCGGACAGCAGGGTTTTGATGCGGATGGCATCGAAGGATGCCTTGAACTCCTCCATCATTTCCGCGATTTCCGGAACAACGGAATCGTCATCCTCCTCCTGTCCCATCTCGATCAGAGTTTCCATATCTTCTTTGGCGGATACCAGTTTCTGATACGTATCTCTGTCCTCTTTCATGCTGCTCAGCTGTTTCATCTGCTCCTGCGCTTCTTCGGGGTTGTCCCAGAAATTGGGTTCCTCCATTTTACGCTCTAATTCTTCGATCCTCTGCTCTTTGTTAGCGAGGTCAAAGTGAATCCCTCACTTCCACTAATGGTTTATCGTATGTGCCAAGTTCCATTTTGAACTGGTCTAATTCAACTACCACAAGCTTCACCTGCTTTCTGTTTTATATTTTGTATGACACGCAGCTTCTGGTAGGGAAGCTGCGTGCTTTGTCAAACGGATCGTGCTCATCCGTCTCACTGCTGTTCTGCTTTTATCAAACCGGTTTTCTTCCGCAGCACTGTTTATACTTCTTGCCGCTTCCGCACGGGCATGGATCGTTTGGATAGATCTTACGCTCTGCGCGCTGTACCGGTTTTCTCGGGCCGGACTCGTCTTTGTTGGTTCCGGTCACTTTGGCTACCTGCTCACGTTCTACTTTCTGCTCAACACGTACATGGAACAGGAGACGGACGGTATCCTGCTGGATGGACTCGAGCATTTCGTTAAACATGTCGTAAGCTGCCATCTTGTACTCAACCTTCGGGTCTCTCTGGCCGTATGCCTGCAGGCCGATACCCTCGCGGAGCTGATCCATATCATCGATATGATCCATCCACTTCTGGTCGATAACCTTCAGAAGAACGACACGCTCAAGCTCACGAATCTGCTCCTCCTCCGGGAATTCTGCTTCTTTCTCCTCGTAGAGTTTAACAGCTTCCTCTTTTAACTGCTGTTTCAGCTCGTTTTTGGAAATCTTCTCTACGCGCTCTTTTGTCACTGCCTTCACCGGCATGATGGAGATCAGCATCTCATTTAACTCGGTCAGATCCCACTCGGACTGCTCGGTGTTCTCGCCGATGCAGAGATCCACAGTATTGTCGATGGTATCGGCAATCATCTTGAAGATGGTGTCTCTCATGCTCTCGCCGTCCAGAACGCGGCGTCTCTCTTTGTAGATGATCTCACGCTGCTCGTTGTTGACCTGGTCATAGTCGAGCAGGTTTTTACGGATTCCGTAGTTGTTGCCCTCGATCTTCTTCTGCGCTTTTTCGATGGCGGAAGAAAGCATCTTGTGCTCGATCTGCTCATTTTCCGGTACGCCGAGGGATTTGAAAATGCCCATCAGTTTTTCGGAACCGAAGAGTCTCATCAAATCGTCTTCCAGGGAAATGTAAAAACGGGACTCACCCGGGTCTCCCTGACGGCCGGAACGACCGCGGAGCTGATTGTCGATACGGCGGGACTCATGACGCTCGGTACCGATGATCTTTAAGCCGCCGGCAGCTTTTGCCACATCATCCAGCTTGATATCGGTACCACGGCCGGCCATGTTGGTCGCGATGGTAACGGCTCCTGCCTCACCGGCATGCGCTACGATTTCTGCCTCGAGCTCATGGAACTTCGCATTTAAGACCTGATGCGGAATTCCCTCGCGGCGCAGCATTTTGCTGATCAGCTCGGAAGTCTCGATGGTGATGGTACCAACCAGAACCGGCTGGTTCACGGCATGTGCCTCTTTGACTTCCTCTACGACTGCGTGGAATTTCTCTTTTTTCGTCATGTATACGGCATCGTCCATATCCACACGGATGACCGGGCGGTTGGTCGGGATCTCGATAACGTCCATGCCGTAGATGTCACGGAACTCCTGCTCCTCGGTGAGAGCAGTACCGGTCATGCCGGCTTTTTTCTCGTATTTGTTAAAGAAGTTCTGGAACGTGATGGTTGCCAGAGTCTTGCTCTCTCTTCTTACTTTAACGTGCTCTTTTGCCTCGATTGCCTGATGCAGACCATCGGAATAACGACGGCCCGGCATGATACGTCCGGTAAACTCGTCAACGATCATAACCTGATCCTCTTTTACCACGTAATCCTGATCGCGGAACATCAGATAATGTGCACGGAGCGCAAGGATCACATTATGCTGGATCTCCAGGTTCTCCGGATCTGCCAGGTTATCAATATGGAAAAATTTCTCAACCTTTTCCACACCCTGCTGTGTCAGATTCACCAGTTTGTCCTTTTCATTTACGATAAAGTCTCCGGTTTCTTCCTGCTCAATTCCCATGATGGCATCCATCTTGGAATACTCCGGTACATCCTCACCACGTTTCATCTGCTGTGCTAAAATATCGCATGCCTCATAAAGACGGGTGGATTTACCGCTCTGTCCGGAAATAATAAGTGGTGTACGCGCCTCGTCGATCAATACGGAATCGACCTCATCGATGATTGCATAATGGAGTCCTCTCTGAACAAGCTGCTCCTTGTAAATAACCATGTTGTCCCTCAGATAATCAAATCCAAGTTCGTTGTTTGTCACATAAGTGATATCGCAGTTATATGCCTCACGACGCTCGTCATTGGTCATGGAGTTTAAAACCACTCCGACTTTTAAGCCGAGGAACTCATGGATCTGTCCCATCCACTCAGAGTCACGCTTTGCAAGGTAATCATTGACTGTTACGATGCACACGCCCTTGCCCTCTAAGGCATTTAAGTATGCAGGCAGTGTGGAAACAAGTGTCTTACCTTCACCGGTCTTCATCTCTGCGATACGTCCCTGATGTAAGATAATACCACCGATGATCTGCACGCGGTAATGCTCCATTCCAAGCACACGTTTTGCTGCTTCACGGACGGTTGCATATGCCTCCGGTAAAAGATCATCCAGTGTCTCTCCCTTTTCCAGTCTCTCTTTATATTCTTTTGTCTTGTCTCTTAATTCTTCATCGGACAGTGCTCCCATGGCGTCACGGTATGACTCCACTTTGTCAACGAGCGGGTAAATTCTTTTTAACTCGCGTTCGCTGTGTGTTCCGAATAACTTTGTAAATGCGCTCATAAAAACTCCTATTCCTGGCTGTTTTTCTCAAATTTGCAAGTCTGTTTTCCGTCCTTTTGCAGGCTAAGCCTTGCACAATATCGTTATTGTAACACTTTTCGTGTATTACCACAACTAAAATAGGGGTAAACGTTTTGTGAATTTTTTATTAACGCAAAAAAAGTCCTTGCACTGCTGCACGCTTGTGTTTATACTCTTACTGAATCGCACTTTCTGCGATGGCACACAGGATATGATCTACAACAAAGGAGGAATCTGATATGACTTATTCTTATAAAACAAAAGGAACCTGTTCCACACAGATCGACTTAGAACTGGACGGAAACATTGTTCATAACGTAAAATTCACCGGCGGCTGCAACGGCAACCTGCAGGCAATCCCAAAATTAGTGGAAGGCCTTACCGTGGAACAGGTGGAAGAAAAAATCGGCGGCATCCGCTGTGGCGGACGTCCTACTTCCTGCGGCGACCAGCTTGCAAAAGCGTGCCGTGAAGCATTAGAGGCGGCCCAAAACGCTTAAGCATTAAAAAAGACAGGCTGCAAAACACAGCCTGCCTTTTCTTTTTTACGATGACTAAATATTCACGAAACATCCATTCCATACTTACCTTTTTCATCACGGCTCCTGCAGTACCGGCTGTATCTGTTTTCCCTGCAGTGCCGCCTCGATCGTCTCCGGAAGCAGTTCCATCTTAGCGACCATGGAATTTGGCTTGCTCTTATAATTGTCCTGTCCAAACGGCACAAAATAAATATTTTTCATATTCATCAGCATCCCGATATTTTTAAACCCTGCTCCAAGAGCATCGTTTGTGGAAATCGCAATGACAAGCGGTTTGCCGTTACGCATATGCGCCTTTGCCGCCATCAGCACCGGCGTATCGACGATTCCCCCGGTCAGTTTTGCCGCAGTATTTCCGGTACACGGCGCGATCACCATAATATCAAGGAAATTGTTCGGTCCGATCGGCTCCGCCGCACAGATGGAACGTATCCCTTCATTTCCCGTGATCTCACAGATCCCCTCCACATATTCTTTGGCACTGCCAAACCTGGTATCGCAGGTCTGTGCATTGAATGAAAAAATCGGGATCACATTTGCCCCCATCTCACAGAGATGTTCCACCGCTTTTCTCGCCTTTGCAAATGTACAGAAAGATCCTGTGATTCCAAAACCGATATTATACTTATCAAAATCCATCTGACATTTCCCCCTGTTTTTCCTTCAAAATAAACCGCTCTACGGAGCGTTCCAAAATATACGCACTCTCTTTCGGCGCATATTTTCCCGGGATTCCAAGCACATGGTCCGCATGGATGCCGTATTCCCTCGCACATGCAAAATCTGTACCGCCCTCCCCGGAGGCAATATCCACAATATATGCATCTCTTGGAAGTTCCCGGATAATCTTTTCCGTGACCACAAGCGCCGGAACCGTATTGACAACCATCGCCGCCCCCATTGCCTCCTCCGGTCCAAACGCAAAATCCACCGCATAAAAGCCATCACCTTTTGCCTCTTTGCGTGCTTCCTTCCTTCTCGCAAGCACAGTCACACGCGCGCCAAGCGCCCCAAGTCTCTTTGCAATCGCTTTTCCACAATATCCGTATCCCGTCACAAGCACTTTTGCCTCATCAATATTATACGGACTTTTTTCCACAAGCTCTGCGATCGTTCCCTCCGCCGTTGCCACGGCATTTTCCTCCGTCACAACCGTATCTTCCATAAAATCCAGGAAATGAATATCTCTTCCGGTTAAAAGTTCCCTCTGCTCTGTAGAAAAGCATCCTCCCATCACCAGTGTTTTCTTTTCCAGATTTTTATTTAATATATCATAAAAGATCTCCTGCTCCGGCACTTTCTGCACCGGAATTGGAAGGATCAGTACATCTGCCTTATCCAGAAAACGTTTCAGCTTCTCTAACTGCTGCAATGCCGTCTCACGGTTTCTGATATCGAGGCAGCGCACATTATGACCTTTCTTTGTCAGTATCTCAGCAAGATACACCTGACGCATATCGCTGATCAGAAGAATTGTCTGTCTGTCCATGCAAACTCCTTTACGCTCCCTTCACATTATTATATGAAGATTCTGTTTCTGCCGTTCCAGATTCGTCTTCCCGTTCCTGTCAAACTTTCATTGAACTTTGGGTTTTGAGTCTCATGTCAAACATTTTTTCCGTTTTTGTTTTTATTTTCTGTGCTTTTTGTATTTTCTGAATTTTTCATTAATTTTACGCAATTTTTAATTATCTTTTATTTTTTTTACATTTTATCTATTTTCTTATTGACAAACATATTTTTATCAGATATAATCAAATTACAAAATAACAAAAGAGATACGAAAGAAAAACAAAAACGGTTGCAGAGACGAAGCAGCCAGAAAGGAAGGTACAGACCACCAGAGGGATAATGATTTACCCTAGACGATACTAAGAAAGAGAGGTACAAACCACCAGAAAGATAACGATTTACCCCAAACGATACTAAGAAAGAGAGGTACGAACCACCGAAAACATAAGCGCATTCGTTTTTTCATTCAAAAGAGGAAAGAAAACATGACGGTCCTAAGAAAGGATTTATGAATCAGTATCAGACGAGATTCTCAGATATGATACGATATCAGGAGTCATAAGAATAACAGATCCGGATTGAAGATAAAGCGGAGAAGTACAAACGAATCTGAGACAAGCTCAGAAAAATACAGATGAATTGAGGTATAGTCCCATGGACGAAATAGTTTAGAAGGCGGCATCGCATGAATGAATTCCATACGGTGTCGCCTTCATTGTGTGTCACAGCATTTTGGACTGTACGCTGCATATACTCTCCTGCAGACGGAAATAAAATTCCGCCGCAGGTTTCTTTTTTTATAACTGGGTCACTACAAAAATATCATAGATCGCACGGATCGCATTTTCAAAATCTGCATTGCTGACACCAATGATAATGTTCAACTCAGAAGATCCCTGATCGATCATCTTAACATTGATGTTTGCATGTGCCAGTGCGGAGAAAATTCTTCCTGCTGTTCCACGGGTAGATTTCATACCGCGTCCAACGACTGCGATCAATGCCAGATCTCCCTCTAACTCAATGCTGTCCGGTTTTGCAAGACGATGGATCGCAGAAATCACAGACTGCTCTTTGCCCTCAAATTCCGGCTGATGCACAAAGATCGTCATCGTATCGATACCGGATGGCATATGCTCAAATGAAATTCCATTTTCCTCAAATGCGGATAAAACTTTTCTTCCAAAACCAACTTCGGAGTTCATCATATCCTTATCAATATTGACAGAAACAAAACCTTTCTTTCCGGCGATACCCGTGATCGTGTATTTCGACTGATGACAGGTACTCTCAACAATCCAGGTTCCTGCATCTTCCGGCGCATTGGTGTTACGGATATTGATTGGAATACCGGCTTTGCGGACCGGGAATACCGCATCCTCATGCAGTACGCTTGCTCCCATGTAAGAAAGCTCTCTTAACTCGCGGTAAGTGATCGTCTTGATCGTTTCCGGATGGTCGATGATCCTTGGATCTGCAACCAGGAAACCGGATACGTCTGTCCAGTTCTCATAACAGGTTGCATGTACGGCTCTTGATACGATAGATCCGGTGATATCAGAACCGCCTCTTGAAAATGTGCGGACACTTCCGTCCGGATTAGCACCGTAAAATCCTGGAATTACTGCGCGCTCGATCTTTGCAAGACGTTTACTGAGTACCTTATCTGTCTTTTCTGCATCAAAGTTTCCCTCTTTATCAAAGAAAATAACTTCTGCAGCATCTACAAACTCATAGCCAAGGTAATTCGCCATGATGATACCATTTAAATATTCTCCACGGGAAGCTGCGTAATCCACACCGGCTTTATTTTTAAAATTCTCTGCGATTTTCTTGAACTCATCTTCTAACGATAATTTCAAATTCAGACCATTGATAATTGTGTCATAGCGGTCCTTGATCTTCATGAGCGGCACACGGAAATCTTCATCTGCCTCCACCAGGTCATAACATGCGTATAACATATCAGTAACCTTGGTATCTTTGGAATTTCTTTTTCCCGGTGCACTCGGAACTACATATCTTCTCTCTTTATCTGCGTTGATAATTTTACCAACCTTTGCAAACTGTTCTGCACTTGCAAGAGAGCTGCCGCCAAATTTCACAACTTTAATCATTTTCTTCTGAACCTCCACTTACTTTCGCGTGTAAGAAAACACCCGATACTATCCATATAATGAATATATATTATCATAAATGCAGTTTCCGTCAAATGATTTTTCCGATTTTTAGTTCCATGGAATCAAAAATTTTTGTATTTTTCTATATTATGTCAACTTTTCATTACCTGTACTTATAAGTACTTTAAATTCAGGTAATACCAACCGGTCCTATCAGCACTTCGCGCGCTACAAAAAGCGACAGATCCGGTCTCGTCGCCATCTTCCATTTCACCAGTGTAAGCTGCATATCTGTGATTTCAATTCCGGTAATGCCATACGGATGCACGCAGCTCCCGGCATTCAGGTACAGACTGCCGTCTGCCGGCAGCCTTGGACGGTGGGAATGTCCGGCCGCCAGATAGCAGTCATGATCTTTTGTCCAGTTATCTAAACATTTTTCATATTTTAAGGTCTTTTTATAATTCCGCGCCGCACTCGTCGGATCACTGACGCCAAAACGCTCTAACGGTTTCCAGAAATACCGCACCAGAAAACGGGATAATTTCCAGCAGACTGAGTTAAAAAAATCTGCCTGATGCCCGTGGATCATGCAGATATCCCTGCCTCCCTCACAGTTATCTAAGATCATTGCTTCCCCTAACATGCCTTTCATTTCCATATTGTGATTTCCGTAAATGCGGTATATCCGGCACTGTTTCTGCAGTGTTTCAAACCGGCAGTAGACATCCTGATGACTCTCCTCAATGCGGGAAAGATGCCTGTTTTCCCACAATTCCTCCCCGTCACCGAGTTCAAAATAGGTGAAACCATGCGCGATATAGTAGTTTAACGCCGCCATATACAGATGCTGGTTTCTCAAGAAATTATCATTTGCCCCTCCCTCTCCCCGGTGGCAGTCGCTGATGATGATATAACGGCTGCAACTGTTAAGCGGAAGATGGACTGCTTCTGAAAGCGCTTTATCGATCCGCATCTGACAGGAAAAGGGCGGATATCTTTTCTTATTTTCCATGCTTCCATCCCCGCATCCGAAACGCATGTTTCAAACACCACGGAAGCTGATAGTATAAAAATAAAAGACGGTCAGGTGCAGCAATAAATGGATGTGTGAACAGACGGTAAAGGAAACAGCAGAAACAGTTCCAAGCCTGCACCATGCAGCGCCAAACGGACGCACAGAATTTGTGTTTCATACAGAAATCCATTCTGACATAAACTTCATTGCGGCAGATCCGGTATTTATTCCCCGGTATTTTTCCTTTCGCCCGCTTTAATCCCTCAAAAAATGCTTCTGCCATGCATTCATTCTGAAACCGTATTGTCGTCACCAATATCAGATCCGATGGTCTCGAAAATGTCCCCATCCCAAATCCGGTCAGCCACCAGTGCCGCTTCTGCAGGAAATAAACTTTTTTCCGCCTGCGGTCTAGCCTGCACTGGATAAACGGCATATCCTGATCTTCCACCGCCTCAAAATGGGCGATCCTGTAATATCGTTCCGGGACGACCTTTCCCGCATGATATACGCCAACCTCTCCTCCGGTATTGATGCCATACTGCCCCTTCCAGAATTCGATCAGCCAGGTTTCGCCAGCATAATCAAAATAGATAGGCAGTGCATCAAACACCATGCCTGCTCCCACTGCTGCCCTGTCGTAAAGCGCCTCATACCCCTGTTTTCTCTGCCACGCATCTTCCCTCGACGTGAACACGTCTTCACACGGCACATAACAAAAGCCGAATGGTTCTGCGAGTTCATTCAGAAGCTGAATTTTCTCTGCATCACACATCCGGCGTATTTTTCTCTTACTTTTTTCTCTTTTTACCGTGATGATCACTGCTGCAATCAGTAAAACAAGCAGGATCACCACAATACATCCAATTTTTATCACATTAAAATCTGGCATTTTTCCCTCCTGCATATTTTTTTCAGGAATTCACATCCTGTACTATAAGATATGCAGGGAAAAATGGTTTGGCATCAGAATCAGCGCCTATACATACTTCTTTAAAGTAGCACGCACTGCGCCCGCCCCGGCAATCAGTTCTTTAAAATACTGCACCGTCAGTCCGGCAAGACCGGCCTCATAAAGATCCACGCCAAAGATTGCTCTGTTTGTCAGCAATGGCCGGATCATTTCTTCCACATCTGTATCACCAAATTTGATACCGGCAACGACCGGGCAGACCGTCTCAAGCAGTGGGTCCGGGCTTAACTCAAATTTTTCGCCATTATCATCAACTGCCATGAGATACCGAAGCCATCCCGCAAATACCAGTGGAATGAGTTTTAAGTTTTTGATATCCTTATCTTTTGATGCAAGATAATTTTTCACAGTTTCTCCAAAGCGGATCGCAAGTTTCTGTGAAGTATCTGTGGCAATACGCTGTGGTGTATCCGGCATAAATGGATTCGGTATGCGGACATTTAACACGGTATCAATAAACTCTTTCGGATCAAGGATACCCGGATCCACAACGACCGGAAGTCCCTCGGTATATCCGATTCTCTCCACCATTTTCCGAAGCTCTGCATCTTTCATTTCATCGGAGATCTTTGTGTAGCCAAGCAGACAGCCAAACACTGCAAGAGCCGTGTGAAGCGGATTCAAGCAGGTGCAGACTTTCATTTTTTCCACCTTGTCAACGGTTGCGCGGTCGGTAAACATGATGCCGCCCTTTTCCAGCTCTGGGCGTCCGTTCGGGAACCAGTCCTCGATCACTAAATATTCACATTCCTCTGCATTCACAAATGGAGCTACATAGGTGTTTTTGGATGTAACGACCGGATCAAGCCCATCGATCTCATCTTTCTTTAAGATCTCTTCCACGGAAGCATCCGGTCTCGGCGTGATCTTATCGATCATAGACCATGGGAACGAAACCTTTTCCCTGTCATTGATATAGTTTACAAAATCTTTCTCTGCAAGACCGTTTTCTGCCCATTCTTCGGCAAATGTATGGATTGCCGCATATAATTTATCCCCGTTATGGGAGCAGTTGTCCATGGATACCATGGCGATCGGAAGCTGTCCGTTTTTAAAACGTGTGTATAAAAGAGATGCAACTTTTCCGATATAGCTTGCAGGTTTCTCCGGGCCGGCTGCAAAATCGGCAGCGACTGCCGGAAGCAGTTCTCCCTTTCCGTTTACCAGACTGTATCCCTTTTCTGTGATGGTAAAGGATACCATCTGCAAGGACTGTTTGCAGAAAATCTCTTTTAATCTGCCATACTCGCCCTCATTTTCCGAATCGAGGATACAGGACTCCACAACAGAACCGACAACTGTTTTTTCGACGCTTCCATCTGCCTTTAATGTGACAAGAATGGAATAATCATCATGCGGACGGTTCATTTTTTCAATGATCTCATAATCAAAACCTTCCGCTACGATCAGGCCTGTTTCCATTTCCCCTCTGTTTAAGATATTCTGCATTACATTTGCCTGAAATGCACGGAAAATATTTCCTGCACCAAAGTGAATCCAGCACGGATTTTCTCTGGTTGCCTCTGTTACTGCTGCACGGTCAAACTGCGGAAGCTGATATCCCTTTGCTTCCCACTGTGCCCTGTCTTTTAAACCAAGTGTACTTAATTCCATAGCTTTTCCTTTCTCCATTGTTCAACGTTTTTTGATATGTTTATTATAAGTGAATCCCCTTAAGACATCCAATAGAGTTGCTTGTTGTTCACATTGCAAAAATTGCGATTCTGTGGTAAATTTTTTATATCAGATCGTCACTTTTTCCTTATATTTGAAATATTTCAGAGGATTTTACCATGCGCAGACAGTTACAGTCTCCTTTTAATGAACGACAGTATATGCTGTCCAAAGATTTTGAAATTTACTATTATAATGACAACCACTTTTATGGCGTGACAGATCACACCCACGATTACTATGAATTCTATTTTTTTCTGGAGGGAAATGTAACGATCTCCATTGAAAAGGAACATCATCATCTGAAACCGGGGGATATGGTCTTCATTCCCCCGGGTATTCACCACCATGTGTCCAGTGTGGGGGAAACACTTCCCTATCAGCGTTTTGTTTTCTGGATCAGTCAGGATTACTGTCAGAAACTGAAAGAATTGTCCAAAGACTATGTTTATCTGATCGAACATGCACAGAATACCCATCATTTTATTTATCACTATGATGTCGTGGCTTTCAATGCGCTTTCCGCAAAGATTTTCCGGCTGATCGAGGAGATCCATGCGAACCGTTTTGGAAAAGCTGCCAAGATCGAGCTCTGCGTGAACGATCTGATGCTCCACATCAACCGGGCTGTCTATGAGGCAGAACATCCTGCAGCCCGCAAAGATGCCTCTGGTCTGTATGACGGCATCCTGCAATACATTGAGTCCCATCTGGATGAGGATCTCTCCTTAGACAGCCTCTCCAAAGCTTTTTTTGTGAGCAAATACCATATTTCCCATATTTTTAAGGATAACTTCGGGATCTCCATCCATCAGTATATTACCAAAAAAAGGCTGTCCATGTGCAGGGATGCCATTCTCAGCAATGAAAATATCACAAAAATCTACCTGATGTACGGATTCAAAGATTACACCAGTTTTTTTCGTGCATTCAAAAAAGAGTATGGCATCTCACCCAAAGAATATAAGGAACTTTATGCGCAGAAACCGCAGTAGAATCTACCGCTCTGTTTTAGTGTTAGAGGGAACCCATGGGCATTTTTTTGCAACTTCGCTGTTATAATGCTCCAATTCCCTCATCTGTGCTACGATATGGTTCATATCCATGCGCTCCACCAATTTTTCAATGATTTCCACACCCTCTTTTGCAAGTGTTTCCCTCGCTGCTTCATCTGCAATGACCGGTGTACTCATGTGGTCTTTTTTCTCGCCAAAATAATAACCGATCGCAGCACTCTGATATGCCAGTCCGAAAATATCCTCAAATCCGGCACAGGACTGCGGCTCGTTATGCGCATACTCCGTTGTGAGCGGCACGTCACTTAATCGGTTCATTTTCTGATAAGCTCCCACTGTAATTGCGTGGAAACTGTCCATTGATGTAAAAATATCCCTTGCATTTTTCATCATCTGCATGGTGAGGTCCATATATAAAATCGGCACTCCGGTCTCATCAAAGAAATCCCGCACCATCGGACTGCATGTCATATGTGCCGGGCCGTGAAAACTGATGTAGATCTGGCGTTTGAATCCCTGGCGCAACAGGCTGTTTGCCACCGCCATCAAATAGTCGATTCCTTCCCGCACACTCACCTGGACGGTTCCCCTGCCGCTTGCCGTTGCGCCTGCGTAAAAATACGGAAGTCCTGTCAATACCAGCCCGTCACACGCCTCTGCCATCTCCAGTGCAAATGCCTCACTGATGGTGGTTTCTGAATCCAGTGGAAATCCCCCGTGCATCTCTACCGTTCCGACCGGTACAATGATAATGTCATTTCTGGAAAGATATTCTTCCACCTCATCATTTAACATTCTAGGTAATATTCTTGTTCTCATATGTTTCCTCCTGTTTTTGAGGGATGTGGTATGTTTTCGGCTATCCCTCTTTTTTCTTATAAGTGAAATAATTTTTCTGCATTTGTACGGCAGATTTTTTCATAGGCACTCCGGCTGAGTCTTCCTGCGTGTTCCTGCTCATCCAGCCAGTTTCCAAGCGGAAATGTCATTTCACAATTTGCCATATCTGTTCCAAACAGCAACCGGTCCTGATATTTTTCCAGAAAAGCCAGCCCAAATTCTTCGTCACGCATGATTGCACATCCGCCACTGTTTGCGGACAGATCTCCATATAAATTTTCATAGGTTTCAAACAGATATGGCAGTCTGCCGCCGGGACATACAGCTCCCTCTCCCCATTTCATCCGTTCCTTTGGGGTCGCCGGTGCATCTTTTGAAATTTCATGCCAGAATGGCTGACTGTGCCCGATGAACTTTAATCCTTTATAACGCTTTAAATTTTCCTCCAGCAGCGGGAGCCCCGGCCCGTCCACAACCCCATACTGAAAGCCCTCTTTCGGACTCATGTGAAAAAGAACAGGTAATTTTAATTCTTCTGCCACCTCAAATACACTCTGTAAAAATGGAGCATCCAGCCTCTGGTTTACCATCAGTTCCCCGATTCCGACCGCACCGCTCTCTTTACAGGCTAAGATCCGTTTATACACATCTGTCTGGTTTTTTGCATCCACATTGCACATCCAGTGGAACTTCTTGGGGAACTGTTCACAGATGCGTTTACACTCCTCATTTGCTGCAACCAGGATCTGCTCATTTTCCTGTTCGCCGGAAGATAACACGATTCCCTGTTCAATTCCAAGTTCCTCTAAGTGCGGCAGCATCTGTGCCGCACTGGAAAGGAACATGGTATCTGTTTTCGGATACTGCTGTAATGTCAGATGAAGATGAATATCAATTTTTTTCAATCTAATCTCCTCTTTACTATTCACGTCTTTGTTTTAATTCCGCATACATTTCTTTGGTCTGTTCCTTATCCAGATTAAAGATTGCGCCGATACCAATGAGTTCCAGCACACAGGTCAGCACCGGGATCAATGCCACTAACATGTAGATATTGTTTATGGTTGCATCTGACTGCACCACATTATTTCCAGAAATATATCCGATCGCCTGGAGTCCGAAGGAAACACCTGCGGAAGCAATGGTGGAACCGATTTTACGGCTGAACGTATAAAGGGAATACATCGAGCCATCACTTCTCTCATGGAACTTCCACTCACTGTAATCCAGACAGTCTGTGACAAGCGCCCAGATCAGCATGGTAAATACGGTCTGTCCGATCATTGCCAGTACATTCAGTACCGAATAAACATAAACGTTTGGTATTTTTACGGCAAAAATGATTACACTGAGCACGGTACTGCTGATTACGCCAAACATCAATGTCGTTTTCTTTCCAAACTTTGCAACCAGTTTTGGCACAAGCGGGAAACAGATGATAATGATCGGCACACTTGCAAGACTAAGCAGAGTCATTGCAGAGGTATTTCCATAGTACTCTTTGAATACATAACTTCTAATCTGGTTTGAACCGGTGATATAGAGCATACTTCCAATGGTTGCAACCATGACACCGATCAGTGGCCTATTTTTTACGACTGCTTTCAACACATTTCCATAATTGAACTTTTCTGTATTCTGTTTCTTTTCCTCACGCACACGCTCTGTCGTTAAATGTAACAGCAGGCAGTAGCAGACCACACTTAAAATTCCAAAAATAACTGCCAGAAGTGTAAATCTTTCCGGGATAATGTTGCTTTCGCTGTCAAAACAGACTACCGGCACAAAGGATAACGCTGCAATTCCCACAAATGTTCCGCCAAGACTTCTTGCCCTTGAGAGTTTACTCCGGTCAATCGGATCTGTGCTGACCACACTTGCCATCGCACCAAACGGCATGGAAGTTCCGGTATAGCTCATTCCATATAAGACATACACAAAAGCGACCCACGCATGAAGTGCAACACCTTCAAACGGCACTTTGGAAAAACAAAGCACACCTGACAACGCCAGCGGTATCATAAAAATTTTAATCCACGGTTTGAATTTATCTCCTGATTTTCCAAGCATCCAACGGTCCGGAAAAGAACCCATGATCGGGTCATTTACTGCATCCCAGAGTCTCGCTGCAAGGAACAGGGAACCCATCCACGCCGGACTGATTCCCAGCACATAAGTACAAAACGTCAAAAAATATGCGTCTACAAATAAATTGACAAAACTGCCCGCCATATCTCCAAACACATATCCGATCTCATCCCTTTTTGAAAAGGGTCTTACATTTCTTTCATTCATAAATTTTTCTCCTTCTGGTATTTGTACGCGCGCATTGGTTTTGTGTCTGTACATTTCACAAGAACCGATATCCTTATGATACATTTGCTTTATTGCAATTTAAATTGCATTTATACTAAAATACATTGCATATCTTACATTTATTGTGCTATAATATTTGTAGGATTGTATAAATATAACAAATCAGAACAGGAGTTTTTATGAAATATAGCCAAATGAAACGTTTTTTAATGGAACATAAGGATTCGATGAAGCCTCCGTATATTTCCACGCTCGATGGCATCCTGACTGCCGGTGGGGAATTGATCGGATACCAGGAACTGGAAATGGACAGCCCCTATCTGGATGTGCATGAGGATACCAGTTACACGAAAGACTATGTAACCCTCCACAGCCACGAGTTTTACGAACTTCTTTTCTGCCGCAGTGGAAACTTGCAATATCTCATTGGAAACACCCGTTACCAGATCCGCAAAAATGATATCATCCTCGTTCCCCCCGGCACCAGCCACCGCCCTTTATTTTTAGAGCAGCTTCGGGAACCCTATCAGAGAACCGTACTCTGGATCAACAACGATTTTTTTGAGACCTGTAAGCAGAACTTCTTTGCGGATACAGGCTCCTCCCAATATGCACCACAAAAGCAGCTCCCCTATGTCATCCGCCCGGAAGGAACACTCTTAAACCAGATCGACCAGCTTCTGGCTGCACTGTTGTACGAGGGTTCCACCATGCGTCTTGGAAGCGAGCTCTACCGCATGGGGCTTTTTCTGCAGTTGTTCTGTCTGTTTTACCGTATGAACGACCATCCGCAGTCAGACATCCCCAAACCGGAGAATACAGGCCTGTTAGACCAGATTCTCAACTACATTGAATTGCATTTATCCGAAGACCTCAGCCTCGCATCTATTTCAGCGCAGTTTATGGTAAGCCAGTCGACAGTAAGCCAGCTTTTTAAAAAGCAGCTTGACACCGGCTTTTACAAAATCGTTACCCAGCGGAGACTGATCGAATCTAAAAATCTGATCAATTCCGGCTTTCCATTGAAAGAAGTTGCCGAACAGTGCGGCTTTTGTGATTATTCTGTTTTTTACAAAGCGTTTGTGAAAGAATATGGCATCTCTCCACGCAGCTTCCGGACCCGTGAAAAAGAAACGCATGATTTTTACTGATGCGGATTCAGGTGTCAAAAGGTAACTTCAGATTTTTTGACTGGCAAATAATGCCCTTTTGATAACCAGAGATAAGCATACAAAAATCCGCGGCATATGCCACGGACTTTTCCATAATACAAGGGACTGCCATACGGCAGTCCCTAATTATGCATATTTTATACTTATTTATTTCCATCCAGCTTATCGAGCATATCCCACACGCCGAGCATATACATAATACCCAGTGCGCGGTCGTATAAGCCATACCCCGGACGAACATTGCCCGGCTTTTCACCCCAGAGGTGGCGTCCATGATCCGGACGGATATAACCCTCAAATCCGCAGTCATGGTATGCTTTTAAAATGTCAAGGATTCCGGTATCCCCATCACAGTCACGATGAGAAGCCTCCGAAAAATCTCCATTCGGAAAATGTTTTACATTGCGGATGTGCGCAAATGCAATGCGGTCACAATGCTTGCGGACAATATCTGCCACATTGTTTCTCGGGTCGGCATTCAAAGACCCTGAGCACAGTGTCAGACAGTTGTACGGGCTGTCAACCATCTTTAAGAAACGGTCAATATTTTCTTCACAGGTCAGAAGACGCGGAAGTCCGAAAATATCCCATGGCGGATCATCCATGTGGATTGCCATTTTGATATCGCATTCTTTACAGGTCGGCATAAGCGCCTCAAGAAAATATTTTAAGTTTTCCCACAATACTTCTTTTGTCACCGGCTTGTAAGCTGCAAAGAGCTCGTCCAGTTTCTCCATACGTTCCGGCTCCCAGCCTGGAAATGTCATTCCATGTAAATTATTTAAAATATAGTCTGCCATTTCCTTCGGATCATCATGGATCTTGCCTGCTTCATAATAAAGTGCTGTCGAACCATCTCCTACCGGATGAAATAAATCCGTGCGCGTCCAGTCAAAGATCGGCATAAAATTATAGCAGATAACCTTGACACCGAATTTGGAAAGGTTCTTAATTGTCTGGATGTAGTTTTCAATATACTGGTCACGGCTCGGAAGTCCGATCTTGATATCATCATGTACATTGACAGATTCCACAACGTCCATATTAAAACCATATGGCTCAAGCTGTTTCTGCACTTCTGCAATCTCTTCTACCGTCCACACTTCTCCCGGCAGTTTATGATGCAGTGCCCACACGATGCTCGTCACACCTGGAATCTGTTTGATATCAGCAAGGCTGATCTTGTCATTACCCTCGCCATACCAGCGGAAACCCATCTGCATTGGCATATCTTTTTCCCCCTTAATCTTGATAATTGCATTATAGCATGTACATTTTTTTACTGGCAATTCAAGTTAATTGCTGTTTTTATTGCAAATCTTGCGATTCCGTTACTTTTGGCATTTTTCGAATCGTCCGGAATACCCCTGTGTATTTCTGCTGTTCCACCATGCGGTCTGAAAACGTACTCTACCGCATGGGGCTTTTTCTGCAGCTGTTCTATCTGCTTTAACGAATGAATGATCCGTTGAATTGCATTTAGCAGAAGACTTCAATCTATACGTTTTATCTTGCCAGCAGTCCTCTCGCAAAGTAATCCGCCATCGCAAGTGCCTGCTGCTCTACGTCCCGGAACACATCAATGCTCTGCTCATACTCTCCATTGACCTGGTGCTCGATCTCCTCCCTGGTCAGATCCAGATGATTTAACAGCATATTTCTGGTTTCCCTGCTCTCAAAGTACGGATTGTAATTCGCAAAAAGAGCTGCCATCTGATTGGCATTGCGGTACCACTCCTTCACCAGCGCATCATAATCAGACATATTTTTTGCCTTCAATGCCTGAATGATCTGTCCGGCGATCTCAATATGCTCCGTCAGAAGATTGCGGAGCTGTCTGGTCGTTGCGATCGGAAGATACCTTGCAAATACATCCGTGATCTCGTCTGCGGTCTCAAGCAGCCGTTCTTCCACTGCCTGCTGGTCTGCATTGTCTGCGACTGCACTCATCAGGTACATTCTCGTCCAGTAAACATGATTTAACCATGCAAGACGCATATCCTCGTTGAGACGGAGGATGGAATCCTCACGCTCTGATTCGGTCTCGTTGCTGCCTCCGGCATTTCCTGTTCCTCCTCCCATGTTTCCTCCCATGCTGCCTGTGCCGCCGCTCATATGCCCGCTTCCGGTGTTTCCTGTTCCTCCTCCCATATTTCCACTTCCAGCGTTTCCTGTTCCTCCTCCCATGTTTCCGCCTCCCGGATTCTGCGGAGGCACATATCCCTCTCCCGGGCAGATAAAAAGCTTCATCCCGATCTGGAGATTATATGGATTGACTCCCGGATTTCCAAGAATCAGTTCCGTCACTGTCGTGTGATACTGTCTCGATAATTTATACAGGGAATCGCCTGCCTGTATCGTATGCACAATTTTGTTCTGACAATACATATCTTTATTTCCAACCATAACTTTTTCATATTATGATATGAAATACAAAAAAAAATGTGAAATACCATTTCTGAGATTTCACATTTCGCATTATTTTTCTACCAGAATTCGGGTGGCAACTATAGTTTTCAGTTTTTGACTGCCAAATTACACATCTGTCATGGATACCCCCCATATTTACAACAGCGTTGCAAAAATCGGTGCGGCGATTACCGTCAGAATACCTGCCACCGCAATGGAAAGACTGCTCATCGCGCCTTCGATTTCTCCAAGTTCCAATGCCTTTGCTGTGCCGAGTGCATGTGCGGAGGATCCGATCGCAATTCCCTTTGCCACCGACTCTTCAATTTTGAAAACACGGCAGATCGTTTCTGCTAACACATTTCCGATGATACCGGTGATAATGATGACCGCAACCGTGATCGTGACATAACCGCCAAGTTCCTCCGAGATTCCCATTCCGATCGCCGTTGTGATCGATTTTGGAAGAAGCGTGACATACTGCGCATGGTCAAAGTGGAATAACAGTGATAAGACCAGCACACAGATCACACTTGTCAGAACACCGGAGATCAATCCTGCAAAAATCGCCGCAACATTCTGTTTCAGCAGTTCGAACTGCTCATAAAGCGGGATCGCTAAACATACCGTTGCCGGAGTCAGAAGGTAACTTAAGTATTTTGCGCCCTCATTATAACTCTCATATGGAATATGGAACGCAACCAGAAAAACGATCACGGCAACGATCGAGATCAGAAGCGGATTAAACACTGCCAGCTTTAATTTTTTCTTTAAAAACACGCCCAGCTCATATGCCAAAATGCTGATCGCAACACCAAAAAATACGGAATCACTTAAAAACTCTTTCATTGCTGTGCTCCTTTCTTTTTCCCTCTGCGCATCACAAATTGTGTCACATGACCGGACACGATCATAACCACGATCGTTGATACCACCATGATCACCACGATCTGTACACAGATCGGACGCAGTGCATCCCATGCATCAATAAGTCCTGCACCTGCCGGAATAAACATTAACGGCATGATCTCGATCATGAACTTTCCGGCATCTTTGACTGCTGCAAGCGGAAGGAGTCTTGTTTCCAGTGCAATAAATAAGAGAACCAGCCCATAAATACTTGCCGGTACCGGAAACGGGAGCACATATTTTAACAGCTCTCCCAGAAATGAAAACAACAGGATGATCATAAATTGTCTCAAGTACTTCATAAAATATCCTTTTCTTCAGAGGCTTCTCTGAAATTTTAATTTTCAGCCGGATATAATCATAGCACTTTTTGTTAGAATATCAACCTTTTCTGTTACTAATTATCCACTTGTATTCTTTTTTAAACATCAGATTTGTTCTCCAGTTTATGACGTGCCGGATTTTCTAAAACTTCCCGGCTAATTGCAAGCTGTGGTTTTAAAATACTGCGCTCCTCCCACTCCTCATAAAAATCACGTCCGCTATCATATGGATGGAAAAAGAAAATCTGTAAAAACATCATGCAGACCGTTTTCTTTTCATCCTCAGTATTCAGCCGGCTTAAATATTCCTGCATATTCTTTTTTAAGCTGTGCCACTCTGCCAAAAACTGCTGATATCGTTTTAACTGCGGCGTATCTAACCATTTTTCCACTTTGATTTTCGTTTTACCGCGTTCACAGGCACCACTCTGTAGAAAATAGGAAACACCCTGCTCCTCATAAATTCTTCCCAGAGGAAATAGTCTGCAGATGCCTGGACGGTATGCATGGATACTGCACCTTCCCGCCTCATTTAAAAATACACAGGTATCCGTCTGTTCCTGCATTTTCAAATGCGGCACGATAAGCCCCTCTTCCACATGAAGTCCTACACAGGACTGCATCAGTTGTTCAAATCCCATCCCAAGCTCTGTCTCTAATCTTTTACAGTCGTACGGATCGACTAAAACTGTATCTCCCATCTGTTCACAGCAGCTATGACAGCCCTCGCAGTCACTGCAGCCGACACGGACCATATCATGTACGCCGTATATTTTTCCATCTGAAATTTCATTGATATCCTGTAACATATATGATATTCCTCTCTTATATCCTCCGCCGGAGACACGCAGCCTGAAATGTGAAAAATTTAATTCAAAGTCCTGTTTTATAAATTTTGATCAAAGAACGCAAGCATGTTTTCACTCCACATTTTTGCAGAAGTATGATATCCAAGCCCGATTCCATGATCTCCGGTCGGATAAACCTCGCACAGATGCTTTACGCCTGCTTTTTCCAGTGCTTCATTCAAACGCATGGTATTGCTTGCAGGTACACAGCCATCGTCCGCATTGGCATAGGCATAAGTCATCGGATAATCCGACGTGATATGGAACTCAACCGATAATTTTTCACGAAGTCCCGGTTTCTCATTTGTATTATAAATATAACTTCCCTCGTGATATTCTGAAGTAAAGCTGATGACCGGATATAATAATCCTACTGCGTCCGGTCTGGCAGAAATTTTTCTATATTGTTCTACCATATCAGCTTTCTGGAATTTTGCAAGGTTTTCCAGTACATTTTCCTTTAATTCCTCATGGAGCAGCGCCTCACTCGCACAGAGATGACCGCCTGCGGATGCGCCCACGATCACGATCCGGTTCGGATCCACCTGATATTCTGCCGCATGTGCCCGCACATACATAACCGCTCTTGCAAGATCCATCTGTGGCAGCGGATAGTAGTTCGGACGGATCCGGTAGCATAAAATAAATGCCTTATAGCCGCCATCGCGTTCCATGCGCTGTGCAGGCTGAAGTCCCTCATTATAGAAGGATACCATCTCATAGCCGCCGCCCGGACAGAGGATCACCGCCGGTTTTAAGCCTGATGTATTTCTTTTTTCCTTGGAAACCGCCACAGATTCATAAGGCGGGATGGAATCACTGCCAGCAGTATGCGCAAATGCCTCGTTGTCCACAGCCGGATCACCGGTAAACAGCCAGACACCTTCCTCCGTATTTAAATCTGCATCCGGGATCCCGTTTTTCCAGTGTGACATTTTATCGCCTGCCGATGCATCATCATTTTCTCCCCACAGTGGAATGTACTTAAATTTCTTTGTCTCTGCCGTTTCTTTGATCAGGTTTGCACATTCTAAAAAGGCATCCGCTAAAAATGGTGCTCCCCACTCCATCGTTTCTTCCTTCTCAATCTGTGCCATCGTATGATCCCTGTGTTCCACCGGTACGCTTGCCATAAAACAGGTTGGAAACAGATTGCCGGCTGCACGTCCGACCGGCTCTGTATTTAAAATTTCGTTCATGGTGTTGTTTTTTGTAAACATGTGACTGCCTCTCTTTATACTGATTTTTTCAATGTATTGATTCCTGCTTCACATATGATAAGGTGAGATCTGTCTTTATCAAAACACTGACTATTACGAAAAAAAATCTGATGATACTTTTAATATACATCAGATTTTTCGTGCTGGGTACTAGAAAAACTATATTATTTTTGCATGGAGAATTTGTCTAAGCCAGGCTCTTACAGATTGTGTCCATATTGTAGTCCGGGACAGATTTTTGTTTCATTTAATTATTACGTATTTTCAGATACTCCAACCAGGCCTTCTCCGCTTCATATTTTGGCTCACATTTTTCAGCTGCCTCACAGATTTTTTGAATCACGTTTATATCCTCTTCCAAAATATTTGCTATTTCTTCTGTTGAACAACCCTTTTTTAATTTTTTACACACCAGACTAACCAGCTTTTTCATTTCGCCATTACTGATTCCAACCTCAAGAATGTTCATCTCCACTGCCTCCCATTCTTCTGATTCTTTTACCTCTGATACAATCCTGTCAAGCTCTATAAGCCGTTCATCCTTTACCTTAATTTCAGGATTATCTAATCGTGTATCTTTCATATATTGTAACAAACTTATCAACTCTTTGGAACCATTTTTACTTGCCATATTTAAGAAAATTTTTGTTGTACCATCCTCAAGATGTAATCCTGTTATTTCTTCACATCATCATGCATATTATTTTCCATTTCCATATTGATCTGCCTGTTATCAACGGTTTTCCCCCACGCCTCCAAACGTATCGCCCTTTTTCCGTAACGATTTAAAATAACCTGCTCTACCTTAACCTCCTCCATCTTAATATCCGGTTCATCTAAAATAATACTTAATGTATTTTCATAAGCCTTTCTATTTTTCATTACAGTCCATTTGATAACCATATTGATTTACTTTTGAATTGTATTTTTGACTATTAAGAACTATATTCATAATATACTACATCAAAAAACACATCTCCATCATTTTATTATGAAAAATTTATAAACCACTACCACAAAAAAATACCGGATAAAGACGCAGTTCCAAAACTTTCTGCGTTCTTTATCCGGTATCTATCATTCTGCTATGTTTTCCATCGACTTATCTATAAAGCCTAAAAACTTTCTGTCTCAATTAATCCTCAAACGGAATAACTGCTCCATCATAAGTATCGTTAATAAATTTCTTGATGTCATCAGATTTTAATACTTTTACAAGTGCCTGGATGCCAGGGTTGTTCTCGTTTCCTTCTTTTACAGCGATGACATTTACATATGTTTTTGCTGCCTCAGAATCAGATGTCTCGTATGCTAAGGAATCCTGTGCTACAGAGTAACCTGCCTGTAATGCGTAGTTACCGTTTAATACAACGAATGCAACTTCCGGTGCCACTCTTGCTACCTGTTCTGCTGCGAGCTCTTCGATCTTTACGTTGTGCGGGTTCTCAGCGATATCGTTGACAGTTGCCTCTAAGCCGGCGCCGTCTTTTAAAGTGATGATGCCGTTATCCTGTAACAGTAATAATGCTCTTGCCTCGTTTGTGGTATCGTTTGGTACTGCGATCGTATCGCCGTCTGCTAACTCAGAGAGATCTTTCTTTGTTCCCGGATAGATTCCGAATGGCTCATAGTGAATGCCGCCTGCATTGACAAGGTGTGTACCTTTCTCTGCGTTGAAGTTCTCTAAGTAAGGAATGTGCTGGAAGTAGTTTGCGTCGAACTCGCCGCTCTCTACTACCTCGTTTGGAAGTACGTAATCATCAAAAATTGTGATCTCTAAGTCCCATCCCTGATCTGCAAGGATCTTCTTTGCTTCCTCTAAGATCTCTGCATGTGGTGTTGCAGAAGCTGCTACGGTAATTGTGCCGCCCTCTGTTGTCTGTGTGTCAGCTACGCTCTCGGCTGCTTCACTTTCTGCTGCAGTGGTGTCTGCAACTGCTGCATCGTTTGTTTCTGCTGCTGCGTTATTATCTGCAGCTGCATTGCCTGCTGTGTTGCTGCTGCCGCATCCTGCGAATGCAGATACTGCTAAAACGCCTGCTAAGATTGTGGTAAGTACTCTTTTTTTCATAATATGAATCCTCCTTGTTTTGCGGAGCAAAATGCGACTGCCTTTGCAGGAGCAGAGGATT
>OHAN01001012.1_pt1 | contig 24933 bp, 20 predicted proteins | sample 1577121 | NCBI WGS metagenome assembly OHAN01 (sample SAMEA3541554, study PRJEB24748) | human gut metagenome | biome: human gut; feature: human-associated habitat; material: faeces | place: China | collected 2012 | reverse complement strand
CGATCGTCAGTGTCTTTGTCTGCATGGTTGTCCTGAGTATTCCACTTACGGTTGTTACACTTCTGATGGTTGGCATTTCGATCTTTATGACAAAGAAGTTAGCAGGGCTTAGTGGAAGATATTTTGCGGCACAGCAAAGAGATATTGGTTCTGTCAATGGATTTATCGAAGAGATGATGAGTGGTCAGAAGGTAGTAAAAGTCTTTTGCCATGAAGAAGAAGCGATCGAAGAGTTTGATAAAAGAAATGAAAAGCTTTTTGACAGTGCAAACAACGCGAATAAGTTCGCTAATATATTAATGCCGATCAATGCACAGATCGGAAATGTCAGCTATGTGCTTTGTGCAATCGTTGGTGGTCTTATGGCGTTAAAAGGCGGTTTTTCTTTGACAATCGGTAAGCTGGTAAGTTTCCTGACTTTTAATAAATCATTTAATATGCCGATCAACCAGATCAGCCAGCAGATCAATGCGATCGTTATGGCACTTGCCGGAGCAGAGCGAATCTTTGCTCTCTTGGATGAAGAACCGGAAGCGGATGGCGGATATGTGGAACTGGTCAATGCAAAGGAAAGTGAAGACGGAACGATCATAGAATCCCAAGAACGTACCGGACTTTGGGCATGGAAGCATTTCCATCAGGAAGACGGAACGACAACGTACCGAAAGTTACAGGGGAAAGTCATCTTTGACCATGTGGATTTCGGTTACAATGAAGATAAGATCATTTTGCATGATATTGAAATGTATGCACAGCCGGGACAAAAGATTGCATTTGTAGGAGCAACCGGTGCCGGTAAGACGACGATCACAAATCTGATCAACCGTTTCTATGATATTCAGGACGGTAAGATCCGATATGATGATATCAATGTCAATAAGATCAAGAAAAAAGATTTACGACTGTCTCTTGGAGTTGTTTTACAGGATACGCATCTGTTTACAGGAACAGTAGCAGACAATATCCGTTATGGTAAGTTAGATGCGACAGACGAAGAAGTCATAGCAGCAGCAAAGCTTGCGAATGCACACAGCTTTATCAAACGTCTGCCAAATGGTTATGATACGGTATTGACCGGAGATGGTGCAAGTTTAAGTCAGGGTCAAAGACAGCTTCTTGCGATAGCAAGAGCAGCGATCGCGGATCCTCCGGCATTGATCCTAGATGAAGCAACCAGCTCGATCGATACAAGAACAGAGCGCCTGGTACAGGAAGGTATGGACCGCCTGATGAAAGGAAGAACTACTTTTGTCATTGCTCACCGTCTGTCAACAGTCCGTAACAGTGATTGTATCATGGTTCTTGAAGACGGAAGAATTATTGAACGAGGAACGCATGATGAACTGATTGATAAGCAGGGCAAATATTACCAGTTATATACCGGTAAGATCAGTAATGACCTTGCAGGATAAAAGAGTAAAATTGCAAAAGCAATTCTTATGGTGCAACGTGCTGACGTTGCACCTTTTTTATGTTAAAATAAGAGTATCTTATTTTATGGGAAGGTGGTTTTATTATGGATCAGAGATATCAGAAATTAATGGATTGTTATGCCTGCTTTCAAAAGAAGATTTCTTTTGTGCCACAGGTAGCACTTGTACTGGGTTCAGGACTTGGAGATTATGCAAATGATATTAAAGTTGTGGCAGAACTGGATTATAAAGAGATTGAGGGATTTCCGACATCGACGGTACAGGGACATGAAGGAAAGTACATTTTTGGTTATGTGGGAACAGTTCCTGTAGTATGCATGAAAGGACGTGTGCATTATTACGAGGGATATGATATAAGTGATGTTGTTTTACCAATCCTTCTGATGAAACTGATGGGAGCAAAAGTGCTTTTTTTAACCAATGCATCGGGCGGGATCAATACGGAATTTCGTGCCGGTGACCTGATGCTGATACAGGATCAGATATCTGATTTTGTCCCTTCTCCATTGATCGGAGCAAATATGGAAGAGCTTGGAACACGTTTCCCTGATATGAGCGAGATCTATGATAAGAAATTACAGCAGATCATAAAAAAGACGGCAGCGGTCAATGACATTCCATTGGAACAGGGCGTTTATATCCAGCTTACCGGACCGAACTTTGAATCACCGGCAGAAGTGCGTATGTGCCGTATCCTTGGTGCCGATGCAGTTGGAATGAGTACCGCTTGTGAAGCAGTAGCGGCAAACCATATGAGAATGCATATCTGTGGCATTTCGTGTATTGCAAATATGGCATGCGGCATTACCCCAAATCCATTGACTCATAAAGAAGTACAGGAGGCAGCAGACCGTGTTGCACCACGTTTTAAGAAGTTAGTGACTAAGAGTATTATAAATATTGCAAAAGAAATTCCTTTAGATGAGTAGGAGGGGTGCATCATGAAGATTCGTTTTTATCATGCGAGGATTCTGACGATGAAAGAGAAGGAAGCTGTCTTTGAAGGGGAAGTACATATAAAAGATGATCGGATCGTTTATGTCGGAACTGCCAAAGATGCACCAAAAGATAGCTGGGACCGTGAAATTGATGCAAACGGAAATCTTTTAATGCCGGGCTTTAAAAATGCGCATACCCATTCTGCAATGACATTGCTTCGTTCCTATGCGGATGATCTTTCCTTGCAAGACTGGCTTTATCAAAAAGTTTTCCCAATCGAATCCAGACTGACAGATGATGCGATCTACTGGGGAAGTGTTCTTGCGATCATGGAGTATCTTTCCGGTGGGATCACAGCCGGTTTTGATATGTATATGCGATGTGAGCATACTGCAAGAGCTTCTCTTGATACCGGCTTTCGTATGGTCTTTTGTGGCAGTGTCAATGATTTTACCGGTTCGGTACCACAGATGGAAGAAGATTATTATCGTTATAATGATGAAAAAGCAGGTCTGTTATCATATCAGCTCGGTTTTCATGCAGAATATACGACAAAGCGTGAGATCTTAGAGCAGATCGCAGCGTTATCACAGAAACTAAAAGCACCTGTCTATATGCATAACTCCGAGACAAAAAAGGAAGTGGAAGAGTGCAAAAAACGATACGGTAAGACACCAATGACCTTTTTAGACTCGATTGGAATGTTTGAATATGGCGGAGGCGGTTTTCATTGTGTGCATATGACCAAAGAAGATATGCTTCTTTGTCAAAAGAAAAAGATCTGGGTGATCACCAATCCTTCTTCAAATTGTAAACTGGCAAGCGGGATCGCTCCGATTCAGGAAATGGATGCAATGGGAATTCCACTTGCAATCGGAACAGATGGTGCGGCAAGCAACAATTGTCTGGATATGTTTCGTGAGATGTTCTTAGTGACAGGCTTGCAAAAACTACGTTGTAAGGATGCGGCAGCAATGGATGCAAACCGTGTCTTGCAAATGGCAACGACAGGAAGTGCCCATGCGATGGGATTAGACGAATGCGATACATTAGAAGCAGGAAAAAAGGCAGACATGATCCTGATCGATCTTGCCTGCCCGAATATGCAGCCGATTCATAATATAACAAAAAATCTTGTTTATAGTGGAAGCAAACAAAATATTAAAATGACAATGATCAATGGACGCATTTTATACGAAGATGGTCATTATCATATCGGTGTAGAGGAAAAAGAAGTGTATCAGCGGGTTAATTCCGTTTTATTCCGATAAAGATTCCCAGCGCTGCATCAACTCTTCTAAGCGTGCATCATTTTCGGCACGTTTTTTAGAAAGTTCCTGTAACTTTGCAACATCATTGCCATTTGCCGAATCAGAAAGTTCAGTATCAATCTGTTCGTTGTCACTTTCGAGTTCTTCAATCTCGGTTTCTACTGCCTGAAGTTCTTTTTCTAACTTTCTCTGGCGTGCCTGTTCTTCTTTTTGCTGCTGCCAGCTAAGCTTTGTATCGGAAGCTGTGGCAGTTGCAGAAGCGGTTACGTCAGAGACTTTTGTCTCTGTCTGTAAATGCGCCTGTTCCATTGCGTCTTTTTTATCCAGATAATAATCATAATTACCAATATAGTTTAACATGGTCTGTGATGTCAGATCCAGAATGCGGTGTGCCGTTGTATTGATGAAATAACGGTCATGCGAAACATAAAGAACCGTTCCTTCAAAATGGTTGATCGCATTTTCAAGGATGGCTTTGGAGTCAATATCCAAATGGTTCGTCGGCTCATCCAGGATCAAAAAGTTTGCATCCGACAACATTAGTTTGGCAAGGGAAACACGACCGCGCTCTCCACCACTTAAACTTTTGATCTGTTTAAAGACATCATCTTCTGTAAAAAGAAATGCAGCTAGCAGATTGCGGATCTCTGTATTGGTCATATTTGGATATTCATCCTGAATTTCTTCAAAAAGCGTTTTTTCCATATGCAATACATGGTGTTCCTGATCGTAATATCCAATCTCTACATTGGTTCCAAGCGTGATCGTTCCACTATCAGGTGTTAAAAGATCATTGATCATTTTTAAGATCGTTGTCTTACCGGAACCATTGTCTCCGATGATCGCAACGTGTTCTCCGCGTTTGATCTCAAAATCAATATTTTCAAAAAGAACATGATCGGCAAAACGTTTTGAAAGTCCCTTAACCGTTAATACATCATTACCACTTTGGATCTTTGGTGTAAAAAGCAGATGCATTTTGGTATTTTCCTCTATCGGTTTATCGATCCGTTCGATCTTGTCTAACATTTTTTCGCGGCTTTCGGCACGTTTGATCGACTTTTCTCGGTTAAACTGCTTTAACTTTGCAATGACTTCTTCCTGATGTTTGATCTCTGCCTGCTGGTTTAAATACTGCTTTTGCAAAGAATCAAGGATTTCCTGCCGTTTCTTTGTATACTCGGTATAATTGCCAAGATAGACTCTGGATTTTGTCTGACGGATCTCGATCACTTTTGAGACAATCTTATCAAGAAAATAACGATCATGTGCAACGATCAGTACCGCACCGTTGTATTGTGCGAGATAACCTTCTAACCAATGGATCGCATTCAGGTCTAAATGGTTGGTAGGCTCATCGAGAATGATCAGATCCGGTGCTGTCAGAAGCATTTTTGCAAGAGCAACTCTTGTCTTTTCTCCTCCGGAAAGGGAGGCGATCTTTTTGTCAAAATCTTCATTTTCAAAGCCGAGTCCTTTTAAGACACCGACTAATTCACTCTGGTAAGCATATCCGTTGATCTGGTCAAAACGATGCTGTGCCTGATCAAATTGTTTGATCAAAGCTTCTAACTCTTTTCCGCTTGCTTCGTTCATCTGTGCCGACAAGGAAGCAATCTTTCGTTCGAGAATGCCGACTTCAGGCTTGGCATCTTGCATTTCTTCTAAGATCGTACGGTCGGATGCATATTCCTGATTCTGTGCCAGATAACCAACGGTCGTATCTTTTGAAAGAATAATATCACCGCTGTCGGCACTAAGCTGCCCCATGATGATCTTGATCAGAGTGGATTTGCCGGAACCGTTCACTCCGACAATGGCCGCTTTTTCCTGTTCGTTTATATGAAAAGAAATATCTGATAATACGGTTTCACCAACAAATGATTTGTCGATATGACTACATTGTAAAATCATTTTTCTTCCTCCTTTGCAAGTACACTAATGCGTCCATTATAACGGAAATGAAGGAAAAATTCCAGTCTGCTTTATCATCTGGATCTTGCAGCGCTGGCGGCAGATCATAGCACGCAACGATAGGAAAAACACCGGCTGAGGATAGTGTGCAGCAGACGGATCATATAAGAGTGTGATCGTCTTGTAAACACGAAAAAAATTCGTTATAATATAATTTTATAGGATAAATACAGCTGTGGGAATACAGACATTGCGGATGTAGACATTATGGATGCCCTGATCCTATAAGAAAAAAATTTCAAAAGCAGTAAAATAACAGGTACAAATGCTTTTGAAAGAGCAAATGAAGGAGCAGATACAGAATGACAAAAAAAGAATTTTTAGATTTGGTAAATATACATAAAGTGATTTTAGATGGTGCAACCGGATCCAATCTACAAAAGAGAGGAATGCCAACCGGTGTCTGCCCGGAAGAGTGGATCTTAGAAAATGCAGATGTCATGTGTGGATTGCAAAGAGAATACATTCAGGCAGGGACGAATGTGCTATATGCACCGACATTTTCAGGAAACCGTATTAAGCTAGAAGAATATGGACTTGCTGATAAATTAGAACAGATGAACACGGATCTGGTCGCTATTTCAAAAAGAGCGATTCAGGAAGAACATGCCGAAGGCAAAGTCTTTATAGCCGGTGATATCACGATGACAGGTGTTCAGGTAGAACCACTTGGACCAATGCCATTTGAAGAATTAGTTTCGGTCTATAAAGAGCAGATCACCTGTCTGGATAAAGCAGGTGTGGATCTTCTGGTCGTAGAAACCATGATGAGCTTGCAGGAGTGCCGTGCGGCTGTGATCGCAGCAAAAGAAGTGACAACACTTCCTATTATGGTTACTTTGTCTTTTAATGAAGATGGACGTACTTTGTTTGGAACGAACCCGGAAACAGCAGCATTAGTATTAACAACATTGTCAGCGGATGCGATCGGTATAAACTGTTCGACCGGTCCGGAAAAGATGATACCGGTTATCGAAAAGATGTCAAAATATACGGACATTCCATTGATCTGTAAACCGAATGCAGGACTGCCTCAGATGGTGGATGGCGAGACCGTTTATGATATGGATGCGGATACTTTTGCAAAAGAAATGCTGGTTCTTGCACAAAAGGGTGTGGATATCTTAGGCGGATGCTGTGGAACTACACCGGAACATATTCAAAAAATGGTCAGTGCATTAAAAGAAGAAAAACTTTATGATAAGACAGCGTACCCTGAACGGATCGGTAAAGCGGTCCGCAGAGCTGTTTCAAGTGAACGTGCAACAAAAGATATTGATCTGGATGGAGCTTTCGGTATTATTGGTGAAAGAATCAATCCGACTGGAAAGAAAGCGTTACAGGCAGAGCTTCGGGAAGGCTGTCTGGATATTGTAACAGATATGGCGGAGGCACAGGAAGCAGCCGGAGCATCAATTCTTGATGTCAATATGGGTATGAATGGTATTGATGAAAAAGAAATGATGTTAAAAGCAGTCAAAGAATTAAGTGTGATCACGGATCTGCCGCTATCGATCGATTCGAGCCATGTGGATGTGGTAGAGGCAGCCCTTCGAATCTATCCGGGACGTGCTTTGATCAATTCAATCTCATTAGAGCCGGAGAAATTTGAAAAACTGATCCCAATCGCTAAAAAATACGGAGCAATGTTTATTTTACTTCCGTTATCGGAAAAAGGACTTCCAAAGGATATTCAGGAAAAGAAAGAGATCATTCATATCATTTTGGATGCGGCAAAGAAGCAGGGACTTTGTAAAGAAGATGTGATCGTTGACGGCCTGGTTGCAACCGTAGGAGCAAACCGTTTGGCTGCCATTGAGACATTAGAAACGATCTCTTATTGCAAAAATGAACTGGGAGTTGCTACAGCGTGCGGTCTTTCCAATATTTCTTTTGGCCTGCCGGAACGAATTTTTGTTAATAGTGCATTTATGGCAATGGCGATTCAGAACGGTCTGACGATGGCAATCGCCAATCCGTCACAGGAACTTTTGATGCATGCGGTTTATGCGGCTGATCTTCTTTGTAACAAGCCGGATTCGGATCTTCGTTATATTGAGCGTGTGTCACAAAATAAGATTTCGGTCGTGGATGGCGAAGTAGATGCAGATGTTGCAAAAAAGGCAGTCAAAAAGACGGATACCGGTGTTGTTGATACAGAAGGAAAAGACGCTCTTTTTACTGCAGTTGTTAAAGGAAGAAAAGAAAAGGTACTTGAGCTGGTAAAAGAAAAGATTGCAAATGGAGAAGATGCACAGGGAGTGATCGATCAAAGCCTGATCCCGGCTATCAACCATGTAGGAGAGCTTTTTGACAAGCAGATCTATTATCTGCCACAGTTGATCTCGAGTGCAGAAGCAATGGAAGGCGGAATTGATCTGTTAGAGCCGGAACTTGCCAAAAATCGTAGTGCAAAATCATTAGGAACAGTCGTGATCGCAACCGTAGAGCATGATATTCATGATATCGGTAAAAACCTTGTTGCATTGATGCTTCGTAATTATGGGTATAAAGTGATCGATCTTGGAAAAGATGTACCTGCGGATGTCATTATTGATACAGCGATCAAAGAAGATGCCGATATCATCGGTCTTTCTGCATTGATGACAACAACTATGATGGAAATGAAAAAAGTAGTAAATATGAAGAAAGAACAAAATGTCCGTGCAAAAGTAATTATTGGCGGTGCTGTGATCACACAGGGATTTGCCGATGAGATCGGAGCGGATGGCTATTCAAAGGATGCACAGGATGCAGTCGAAGTTGTCGGTAGATTACTTGCTGATTAAGAACAAGGAGAAACAGATGGAAGAAAAAACAATAGACGTTATCATACCAACGTATAAACCCGGAAAGGAATTTCAGGAGTTACTAAAACGGTTGATGAAACAAAAGAAAGCATTCAATAAAATATTTTTGTTACAAACCATTGAGGATGGCGAAAAGCCAATGGAATCTAATGATCCTAAGATCGAAGTATATCCGATCGCTAAAAAAGATTTTGATCATGGACACACCAGAGCATATGGTGCGTCGCTTTCGAAAGCAGATTATGTGATGTTTATGACACAGGATGCGATGCCTGTTGATGACAGACTGACGCAGGAACTTTTAAAAGGTTTTACGATCGAACCGACTGTTGCAATCGTGTATGGCAGACAGTTAGCAAGACCGGATGCTGACATTACCGAGAAAATGACAAGAATACACAGTTATCCTGATAAAAGCAGTCTAAAGACAAAAGCCGATTTAGAACAGCTTGGTATCAAGACTTATTTTTGCTCGGATGTATGTGCGGTATATGATAAGAAAGTATATGATGAGCTGGGAGGTTTTGTCTATCCGACTATTTTTAATGAAGATATGATCATGGCGTCGAAAGTGATCCAGAGTGATCATAGTGTGTATTATGCAGCAGATGCCAAAGTGATCCATTCACATTCGTATACCTGTAAGCAGCAATTTGTCCGTAACTTTGATCTGGGCGTATCACAAAAGCAATATCATGAAGTATTTGAAAATATTTCTTCTGAAAAGGAAGGCGCCGGATATGCTAAGGAATTGATCGTTACATTATGTAAGAAAATGCATTTTGCAAAAGCAATTTATTTTGCATGGCAATGTGGTTTCCGTCTGGCAGGCTATCGTCTTGGATTGCATTATGATAAGCTGTCAAAAAAAATGATCCTTCGCTGTACGATGAACAAAGGATATTGGGACAAAGAGGTATAAAAAGGAGTGAGAAAGGTATATGGATCAGATTAAGATAAAACGACTTGAAGTATTTGCAAAACATGGGGTTCTGACCGAAGAAAATGTATTGGGACAGAAATTCCTGATCTCAGCAACGTTGTATTGTGATACGAAAAAAGCCGGTAAAAGCGATCAATTAGAAGATTCCGTGAATTATGCGGCAGTAGCAAAGCTGATCGAAGAAGAGACTAAGCAGGAGACTTTCTGTCTGTTAGAACGACTGGCATGGCATCTGGCAAAAAAAATCTTACTTACTTTTTCACAGATCGAAAAGGTTGATATTGAGATCGAAAAGCCATGGGCTCCGGTCATGCTTCCGCTTGATACGGTTTCCGTGTGCATCAGCAGGGGATGGAATACAGCCTATCTTAGCATTGGATCTAATCTTGGTGAGAAAAAAGATAATCTTTTACAAGCGATCCGTTTATTAAATGAAGATCCTTTGACAAAAGTGACAAAGCAGTCTTCGTTTATTGAAACAGAGCCTGTTGGTTATACCAAGCAGGATGATTTCTTAAATGCCGCTTTGGAAATAAAGACACTTCGCACACCCGAAGAACTTCTGGAATTGATCCATACGATCGAACAGGAGTTAAAGAGAGTGCGAAAGATTCATTGGGGACCCCGCACGATTGATCTGGACATTATTTTATTTAATGATCAGATCATACAAAAAGACGATCTGATTATCCCGCATATTGAGATGACAAACCGCCTTTTTGTATTAGAACCGCTTTGTGAGATCGCTCCGTATGTGATCCATCCGGTATTACACGAAAGCGTGCTCGCATTAAAACAGAAATTGTTATAAACAGAATCAAATGTTCTATTTATTGAAATGTAATTCTTTGGAAGATTCTAAAGAAAGATCCATGGCATATAAAACGCTCTGGTCATATTTTTCATAAAGAAGGTACTTCTTTGTCAGATGAAGATAATTGAAGTTGCCTTCTTTTAATTTTCGTAATGTTTTACTTTCTACATCCAGTGCATAGAGTCCGTTCGCTGTACCGTTATCAATCTGGCAATAAACGGTCTGACCGTCTTCGCTGACATTGTAAGTTGCCAGACGGTCAGAGATCAATGTTTCTACACTGCCACCATCTAATGGCATTCTTTTTAAAGCATAGTTCGCATTCATATCCATAAAGTAAAGATAATCACCCTGTAATGTTAATGCCGTATAGTTTCCGTCACTTAAGACCGTATCATTAGAACCGTCTGTTGCGACAGAATGGATCGCATGATCCGAAGAAGCACCACTATAATAGATTGTCTGTCCCTTTACGGCATATGGTGCACAAGGCTGTTCTAAGATTTTAGTGTCTTTTTTGCCATCAATCGAAGCAGAGTATAATTCCAAGCCTTTTTTTTGATCATAATGCTGATAATAGACATTGTTTCCAAGAAGGCAGGCAACCTGTGTCGGATCGTCATAGAGCTGCTTTAAGTTTGTTCCGTTTGTATTGATACGGTAAAGCCCGGTGCTGCTGAGTGCAAGCAAGGCATCTTTATCAATTTCTTTTTTGTCATTTCGTCTGGTGTAGTACAGATATTTTCCGGCACCATTCAGATAGCTGACATTGTCCGAAAAAATCTGCTTTGGATTTTGCAAGTCGGAACTCATAGAGTAAAGTGTGTTCTGATCATATGGATTTGCAAAATAGATCTTGTCATCTATTTCACAGAACAGTCCGCCATTTAACAGATTGGAACTGGTATTACCAAGCGTATTCTCATCGTTATAAGAGGTACGGTTTAACAAACGAAAACCGATAGCCAGTACGATGATCATTACCGCGGCAACAGCGATCAAAATAATATTTTTTCTTTCTTTTTTCATATAATCCCTCATTTCGATATATAGGAACTCTCGGTATCTTATCAAAACGAATCCTTTCGGTTAGAGTTCCGTTCAGAAGATTCCAAAAGTTCATATATTTGTTTTTTTCTTTGTAATTATCTTTCTAAATTATATATGTATTCTTCTGTACTGTCAAAATGGAATTCTCAAAATAAGATGAGTAAACAGCGTTGCCGATTTTGGTAAGCAGAGTGCAAAAATGTCTGTATTGTTCATATAAAATCTATTGCCAGTAATATGGATTGAGGATATAATATTATGGGCGTAAATGCGGTGAGAATATAAAAGCAGAGTATCAGGATTCTGAATAAGGGATTCTGTATAGAAGACTTTTGGAATAAAAACCGAAAAACAAAATGGTACATCATTTTGGCAGAAACCCAAAAGAATGGCTTCATGGAAGCAGACAGCACCAACTATTTTTTGAAATAAATAATAGAAAATACTGTACTCTCGGAATCTTCTGAACAAAAAATTTCGAGAGTATATAATCAAACGCAGGAGGATGAAAATGTTAAAATTAGCAAACGTATTTTCGAATCATATGGTTTTACAGCGTGACAAGAATATCGCTGTATGGGGAGAATGTGATCAGACAAAAGTAACAGGTGAATGTAATGGAAAGAAAGTGACAACGTCTGTGGAAGATGGCAGATTTATGTTATATTTTCCACCGATGGAAGCAGGCGGCCCATATGATATGAAGATCACATGTGACGGAGCAGAAGTGGCATATCATGATATCATGATCGGTGAAGTCTGGCTCGCAGGAGGCCAGTCGAATATGGAACTCGAATTGCAAAACAGCTTTGAAGGTGCAAAAGCTGTTGAAGCTGTTGTCGATGAAAATGTTCGTTATTATTATGCTCCAAAGAAACCGTTTGAAGGTGAAGAGTTAGATAAAGAGCTTGCCAAGACATCATGGGAACTTCCTACAAAAGAAAATGCAGGAAGATGGTCAGCGGTAGCTTATTATTATGCAAGAGAATTAAGCCGCAAGCTTGGTGTATGCGTCGGTATTATCGGCTGCAACTGGGGAGGCACTTCCGCATCCTGCTGGATGAGCCGTGAAATGCTTTTAGAAAGTGATAAGACACGTTCTTATGTCGATGAATATGATGCGATCGTAAAAGACCAGGACTACGATGCGTATGTGAAAGAAAGAGAAGAATATATTATCTACCAGACAGAGTTTGAAAAGAATGTATCACATTATTATGAAACCTGCGAACATCCGACATGGGATGAAGCGATCAGCCTCTTTGGGGAAAATAAATATCCGGGACCGATGGGACCGCTTTCGGAATTCCGCCCGTCCGGTCTGTATCAGACAATGGTATCAAGGCTGATTCCTTATACGATTGCCGGTTTTATTTATTATCAGGGCGAAGAAGATGATCATAAACCGACAACCTATTATGAACTTTTGTCTGCATTGATCAAACAGTGGCGCAAGGACTGGAATGATGAGACATTGCCATTCCTTGTCGTACAGCTTCCGGTCTTTCAGAATGAAGGAGAGATTGATTTTAAGAACTGGCCTCTGATCCGTGAAGCACAGATGCGTGTCTACCAGACGATCAAAAATACCGGAATTGCTGTTATTCTTGAAAACGGAGAATATGGAAATATTCATCCGACACGCAAAGAGCCGGTAGGAAAAAGACTTGCAAAACAGGCATTGTATCATGTGTACCAGCTGATCGGGGAAGAAGAAGCCTTTGGACCGATCTATCAGTCTTCTTATGTACAGGATAAGACGATGGTATTACAATTTGCACATTGTAAAGACGGATTCGATGTGCGAGGTGAGTTAAAAGGCTTTGAGCTTGCCGGACCGGATAAAAACTATCAGAAAGCAGATGCCGTGATAGAAGGATCACAGATCCTTGTCAAAGCAGATACTGTCAAAGAACCGAAATATGTCAGATATGCATGGACGAATTATCAGGAGATCACATTGTTTGGAAAGAATGGAATCCCGGTTGCACCATTCCGTACGAGCCGTCTGGATGGAAGCTGTGTAACAGGAAGCCGCCTGAGCAATGAAGGTGTAATGTAGTATGTTACATGGAATGCAAAAAGGATAACCTGTCTGATAAATCAGAAACAGAGGAGAGTCAGAGGGTGTCAGTTGACGCAAAATGCTGTATGCGTTATAATGAAGTGATAGCTCGGTGTATGGCAGAAAGCCAGAACCGATCATTGAAAGAAAATGGAGGAAATAATATGGCTGGAAAGAAAAATATTTTGACCTATGAAGGTTTAAAAGCATTAGAAGATGAGTTACAGGATTTAAAGGTAAACAAACGTAAAGAAGTAGCCGTAAAGATCAAAGAAGCCCGTGAACAGGGTGACTTATCAGAGAATGCCGAGTATGATGCCGCAAAAGACGAACAGCGTGATATCGAGATCCGTATCGAAGAGATTGATAACATCTTAAAGAATGCAGAAGTCGTAGTAGAAGATGATATTGATGTCAATGTAGTAAATGTAGGCAGCAAGGTTAAGATAAAGGACTTGGAATTTCCAGATGAAGAGCCGGAAGAATATAAAATCGTCGGATCAACAGAAGCAGACTGCCTGAATGGTAAGATTTCCAATGAATCACCTGTTGGTATTGCTTTGATCGGTTCTAAAGTAGGTGATGTTGTAACCGTAGAATCGAATACAGGCGATATTATCAAGTATGAAGTGCTTGAGATCCAGAGAGCAGTGATGTAATTCAGGAAGGGAGAAACAAAACAGTGGCAGAGCAGCAGAAGAAGCCTCAGGGACAGCAGGATGTAAATCAGCTTCTGAAGGTAAGAAGAGAAAAGTTAGAAAATTTACAAAATGAAGGAAAAGATCCTTTTGTCATTACAAAATATGATGTAACAAAGCATTCTAAAGAAATTAAGGAACATTTTGATGAATTAGAAAATACAGAAGTATCGATCGCAGGACGTATGATGTTTAAACGTGTCATGGGAAAAGCATCTTTCTGTAACATTCAGGATCTTCAGGGCAAGATTCAGGCATATGTGGCAAGAGATGAGATCGGTGAAGACAGTTACAAAGACTTTAAGAAGTATGATGTCGGAGATATTCTCGGTATCAAAGGTACAGTCTTTAAGACAAAGACCGGAGAAATCTCTGTTCATGCAACGGAAGTTACTTTATTATCAAAGAGTCTTCAGATCTTACCGGAGAAATATCATGGTTTAACAGATACAGATACCAGATATCGTCAGAGATATGTGGATCTGATCATGAATGAAGATGTAAAAGATACCTTTGTAAAGCGTTCGAAAGTGCTTAGCAGTATTCGTAAATTCTTAGATCAGAAAGATTTCATGGAAGTGGAGACACCAATGCTTGTTTCAAATGCCGGTGGTGCGGCTGCACGTCCGTTTGAGACACATTTCAACGCATTGAATGAAGACTTAAAGCTTCGCATTTCATTGGAATTATATTTAAAGCGATTGATCGTTGGCGGTATGGAACGTGTCTATGAGATTGGACGTGTATTCCGTAACGAAGGTCTTGATACAAGACATAATCCGGAATTTACTTTGATGGAATTATATCAGGCATATACGGACTACCATGGTATGATGGATCTGACAGAAGAATTATTCCGTTATGTTGCAAAAGAAGTAAACGGAACAGAAGTATTAACATATGGTGAGCATACATTAGATCTTTCAAAGCCGTTTGAACGTATCACAATGGTAGACGCTGTTAAGAAATATGCCAATGTGGACTTCAATGAAGTACCGGATACGGAAGCTGCAAAGAAGTTAGCGGACGAGCATCATATCGCATACGAAGAGAGACACCAAAAAGGTGATATCTTAAATCTCTTCTTTGAAGAATATGTAGAAGAACATTTAATCCAGCCAACCTTTGTAATGGATCATCCGATCGAGATTTCTCCTTTGACAAAGAAGAAACCGGAAGATCCTGCTTATGTAGAGCGTTTCGAAATGTTTATGAATGGCTGGGAAATGTGTAATGCATACTCAGAATTAAATGATCCGATCGATCAGCGCAAGCGTTTTGAGGCACAGGAAGAAGCATTTGCAGCTGGTGATGATGAGGCAAACCATACGGATGAAGATTTCCTGAATGCATTGAGCATTGGTATGCCTCCAACAGGTGGTATTGGTTATGGTATTGACAGAATGGTTATGATCATGACAAATTCACCGGCAATCAGAGATGTATTGCTCTTCCCGACAATGAAACAGTTGGACAAATAAAATGCCGTAAAATCAAGGGTTTCAGAGGATGAGTTGTATGCAACTACAACGCTTACTACAACAAATTCGTAAGTTGATATGAAGAAATATACGCTCAACTGACGGATTGTTGTAAATCATGCGAAAGAAATCTAACGATATGGGTTACAATTAAATATGTGAATCGTAGACGAGCCCACTTATTCTTAAGTGGGCTTGACTATTATGCAACAAACCCTCCCGGGAATGTCAAAGATAGTGAAAACAATCAGTATTTTGACATGACCTGTGGAGGGTTTGTTATGTTATGGTCGAAAAAAGGTCGAAAAAACATCCATAGTGTTCGTATTATGGGACAGCGTTTAGAGTAAAATTCTAAGTATAGAGAGAAAAGGTTAAGTAAAGGAAAGAGGAAAAGAGGAAATGATGCGTACCTTGCTCATAATATGTATATTAAAGCGTATTGGCTGAAATAACAAAAAACCAGACCGAAATATAAACAAATATCAAAAAAATAAATTGACATGTACATGGATAAGTATTATGCTTAATTAGTGATTTTGGCTCATTTAGAGAGGAAAACAATATGAACGATGGATGGATCAATATAGAAGAAGCAGCAGAGTACTTATCAATTAAACCCGTTACATTAAGGTCGTGGATAAGAAAAGACAATGGCTTGCCGGCTCATAAGGTTGGGAAGTTTTGGAAATTTAAAAAATCCGAATTGGACGAATGGATTCAAAGCGGAAAAAGTGCGGATATAGACGGATGTTGCGAACAAAAGGAGTTGTGATGCCGTGGATCGCTTAACATCAGAACAAAGACATAGAAATATGTCAAATATAAAAAACAAGGATACGAAGATAGAATTAAAACTACGTAAGGCTTTATGGGAGAATGGCTATCGCTATAGAAAGAATTATTCTGCTCTCCCGGGAAAACCAGATATTGTTTTGACTAAGTATAAGATTGCTATTTTTTGCGATAGTGAATTTTTTCATGGAAAAGACTGGGAAAACCTAAAGGCACAGCTCGAACGAGGGAAAAATGCGGAGTTTTGGATAAAAAAGATTTCCGGAAATATGAAGAGAGACGAGGAAATCACTAAATCATTAAATGCGCTTGGCTGGACAGTGTTAAGGTTCTGGGGAAAGGATATTCAGAAGAACACGGCAGAATGCGTTAGGGTGGTTGAAGAAACCATTTTTGATAATAAACTGGCAGAAAGCCAAGATTAAAAGGAGAAACGAAAGATGTACAGATCAATTGATTTATTTGCCGGAATTGGTGGAATAAGAAAGGGCTTTGATAATGCATTTGGTGATGATATAGAAACGGTTTTTGTTAGTGAATGGGATGAGTTCGCTCAGAAAACATATAAGGCTAATTTTGACGACGATTTTGAGATTGCCGGAGACATTACCCAGATAGATGAAAAGGATATACCTGAGTTTGACATCTGTCTTGCAGGATTTCCATGCCAAGCTTTTTCAATGGCCGGTAAGCATATGGGATTTGATGATGACTATAAGGGAAAGTGCAGAGGAACCCTGTTTCAAGATGTGGTAAGAATATGCGAATATCACAAACCTAAGATTATCTTTTGCGAAAATGTCAAGGGACTCACAATTCATGACAGAGGGCGTACTTTTAAGGTCATTAAAGGTGCATTTGAGCAAATCGGATACACAGTTTATGACAAAATATTAAATAGTAAAGATTTTGGGGTGCCACAGAACAGAGAAAGAATATATCTCGTGTGCATTAGAAATGATTTATTGAAAGAAAGATGCCCTGAGGGATTTATTTTCCCCGTGGGAGAAGGTGAAAAGACCTGTATTAGAGATATTATGGATCCTGCGCCCATACCGTCAAAATACTATCTTAGTGATGTCTATGTAGATACATTAAAAAAACACCGCGCACGACATGAGGCGGCAGGTCATGGATTTGGATATGAAATACGTGATCTTGATGGAATTGCAGGAACAATTGTGTGCGGAGGTATGGGAAGAGAGAGAAATCTCATTATAGATGAAAGGGAGCATTCGATGGTTCCCACTACACATATAAAAGGTGAGATTAATAAACAGGGTATCAGAAAGATGACGCCGCGTGAGTGGGCCAGACTGCAGGGATTCCCTGAGGACTTTAAACTCGAACTTGCTGACACACATTTGTATAAACAGTTTGGAAATAGTGTTACCGTCAACGTGATAGAAGCCATAGCTAAACAGATCAAGGGGGTATTAGATGAGAAGTGCTAACAAAGGTGAATGGTCTGAGCTGTACGCATTTATAAAGCTGCTAAAAGAAGGTAAAGTGTATGCGGCCGATGAAAATGTGGAAAGAATAGACAATGTATATTTCCCGATAATAAAACTGATTCGCGAGGAAGAGGCTGACGATATTACAGATTATCATACCGGATCAAGGATTAAAATATATAGAAACGGGACTCTTCTTGATGAAATAGATAATGCAGATTTAAAAGATCCAATAGAAATCCTTTATAAGAGAATTTTCGAAGGAGGATCATCGGGAGCATTTGAGATAGCAGAAGCAGAGGAGATAATGGACAATCTTCATCTCACAAAGGTTAAAGCTGCGTCAACTGAAAAGAAGGATATTACAATGCAGATTCATGACATTAACACTGGATATGAGTCTGTGGTAGGTTTTTCGGTAAAATCAGATATAGGTAATCCTCCGACATTACTAAATGCGGGAAAAAACACTAGGTTTATCTATGAAATCAAGGGGATAAATGATGCCGATATGGCAGAAATTAATGCTGTCGATAAAACCGTGGCAAAAGAGTATATGGTCCTGAGGATGAATACTCTTTTTGAAAGAGCTTCTGAAGTTAATTACTACGGAATGAAGGACGCTGTTTTTGAGGATAACCTTGTGATGATAGACAGTCGTATGCCGGAATTATATGGAAATATGATTCTTAACCATTACAGATTCATAGCTGATAAGATATATGATTGTGGGTTGTTATGTGAAATTCTTGCAAAAACAAATCCAATTGGATATAGGAAAGCGGGAGTTTATGAGTATAAAGTCAAAAAACTATTGTGCGCAGCGGCATTGGGAATGACTCCGGGTACAGAGTGGGATGGCTTAGATAACGCTTCTGGTGGATACATAATTATTAAGAAAGACGGGGATGTGGTTTGTTACCACTTATATAATCGAAATTTCTTTGAAGAGTACCTGTTAAGAAATACGCAATTTGACAGACCGTCTGCATCAAGACATGATTACGGATATGTTTATAAGGATGAAGGCAAGTACTTTATAGACCTGAATGTACAAATAAGATTTAAAAGTATTACGGCAGCATCTAAAGAACAATTATTTAGTGATGACACTTTGAAAAGAATTCTTGCTTACGCAGAGGCGGTATCATCAGCAATTAAGGGAAATAATTGACGTTTTTTTAAAATATATTGCATTTATTAGAAGGGCGATACGCCCTTCTTTTTTTATATATTTGAAAAATATAGTCTATATTTGCGAAATATATTGACGAATAAAAAATAAGATAGTAATATATATAGAATATTTGTAGAGTATTTTGGAAATACTGGAGGCATATTATGAAAAATGAAACAAAAAGAGAACGATTTGTGAGACTTGCAGAAGCAAGGACAAATAAAATATTGGAGATGATGAGATTGCTGGGAAATTGTTCTAGCAAATCAAATTATGAGTATACGGATGAAGATATAAAAAAGATATTTAACGCTCTTGAGAAAGAGTTGAAAAATACAAAAAATAAATTTCTTGGACTAGATGCCAAGGAAGAAAGATTTACACTTGAGTAGTCTGTACATGATGGAGGGTTTAATATGATGAAGATCGGCGTGCGTTTTCCTGCATTGAATGGTGGGCAGGAACAATCTTATACAAGTAATGATATTGAAAACTTTAAAGGTGAAGAACTCTTTGATAATTTGGCAAGAGAGATAATACAGAATTCTCTTGATGCACCTAAGCCAGATGATCCTAATCCTGTTAAAGTTGTACTTCAGATGAAATACTTGGAAAAAGCAAAATACCCTGTTTTTGCCGAATATGAGGAGTGTTTGGATGGCTGCAGACGTTTTTGGGGAGAAGATGCAGATAAGAAACTGACACGTTTTTTAAATGGTGCCGAAAGTATCATTAATAAAGAAAACATTCCTGTTTTCGTTGCTAGCGATTACAACACGAAAGGATTATGTGGTAGTAAGACGAGACGAAAAAAAGATCCGTGGCAGGCATTAATAAATGAAGATGGTGTATCTGCTAAGGAATCGGAAGCCAGTGGCGGTTCATATGGTATAGGAAAAAATGCTCCATTTGCTTGCTCTGGGTTAAGTTTGGTTTTTTATAATACATATGCCATTGATAATGAAAAAGCGTTTGAAGGTGTAGCCAGGTTGGCTACTTTGTTTGACTCATCTGGGAAACCTACGCAACGTATTGGAAAATTCCAAAAGTATGATGAAGAGGCTGAGGTATATGAGCCTGTATTTGAAGGCGATGACTGTGAACTTCGAGATCTTTTTACACGCACGGAAACAGGTACGGATGTAATAGTAATGGGGTTTAATCAGGAACTTGATTGGGAAAACCAGGTAAAGAAAGCCGTAATGAAGAACTTCTTTGTTGCCATAAAAGAAGGAAAGCTTGTAGTAGAAGTAAAGGGTGAAAATGGGGATTATATTATTGATTCGGAAAAGTTGCCAGAACTTATTTCACAGTATTCATCAGACAGAACAATGGTTTCTACAATTGAGTTATATAAGGCATTTGTGTCGCCTGATAAGCAAGTCTATCTTTCGGTTGATAAAGAAAATGATGCCGAATTGTATATCAAAGCGGATCCGTCCTATGGTAGAAATATTGCTAATTTTCGTAATACAGGAATGCTGGTGGGACAAAAGAGCAGGAGAATTTTTCAACATTATGCTGCCGTATTAGTGATACGTGATGAGGCGCTAGGAGAATTACTGAAGGATACGGAACCTCCAAGACATAATCGTTGGGATTATAAACTTATAGAGGGAGAGGATAATAAAGAGCGACGTAAACATGCAAGGGACGTTATTAGAAAAATAGATGATAGCGTTTTGACTTTTTTAAAGAATCAATTTGAGGTTGTTGCAGGCAACAGTATTGATGCAGAAGGCGTTGGTGAATATTTGCCGGATGATCTTGATGAGTTGGGTTCTGGTGGAACTGGAGACGATATTTTAAAACCCAAAATCAAACTTGGAAAACTTCGTGTTGCAAAGCCTGTTACTGCCGTAAAGGAAAATGAAGGGGAAAAAGCAACAGGCAGCAAGACGGACGGGGATGTTCATAATGAAGAGGACAATCCCAATGATCCGCCTAAAGACAAGGTTCCAAAGCCGATAGACCCGAATGAAGATGGTACGGATGAAGGAACTAAGGCTGGAAAGGGTACAAAGACTGTACGCATTCCTGTAATGAGAACGCAAAGAGCATTTCCAGTAAATGTAAATCAGGGTATATATAAAATATTACTTTCGCCCGATGAGACCTATGAACGACTATTCTTTTCTTGCAAAGCGATAGGAGAAGATGGAAGAACAGATGTTGCGGATATTGAAAAAGTCATGTTTAACGGAAAAGATATAACTGTAAAAAAGGGAGAGGCTGGGCCCTTAAAATTAGAAAGTGGTACGCTTTCTGAAATAGTGGTTGTATTCAAAAGCAAGGAAAAAATGACTTTGGGAATTTCTATGCGTGAGGAGGCAGGTATATGATTGAAATAAGTAAAAGAGAATATCCTTATCCTGTTCTTGCAGAAGGAAGGGATGATTATTCCCCCGAATGTAAATACCATGTTACGGTGAATATAGATGAAACCGGGGTGGCAGACGATTACATAAAAATTCCGTTATCGTATGAGTTGACATGTCAGTCTCTTGAAGAGGGTATTAAAACAGGTGAATTTGTGTCTGCGGTAAAAATAAGAAGCAGCGCAGCTTCCTTTTGCGAGGTATATATTTTTGAACCTGAAAAAACGCAGATGACAATTGAAATACCTAAGTATAATGTGGCGGAGAAGATAGAACTCACGGGTTTGGTAATGGCGGGGAAAAATTTAGAACATTTTTCCTGCGATGAAATGAATGAAGTTTATTTTAATGGAATGACTTTTTCTTTACGAAAGGGTGATGCTGTTGCAATGGATGTTCCTAAAACTATCTATGTTGATGATAGTGAGTTGGAAAAACCAATAGTATCCATTTTTACCATTAATTACATCGAGGGTCAAAAGGAAACTTTAGATGTAAGCTATTTGGAAGACAAGATTTGCATTAATCTTAATGAAGAGCTAAACAAAATGTATTGGGCGCTTAAGGATTTTAATAACGGAGCGCTAAGAAGATATGTGACAGCCATTATAGTTATACCAGCCTTAATAGAAGCGATAGATATTATAAAAAGGCATTATTCTGGTGACCAAGAGGAAGATTATAGCGAGCTTAGATGGTTTAGGGCTATTGAACATAAGGCGGAAAAACGAGGATATAAACTTGATAATTTTACAGGTTCATCCGCAATGCTGGCAGATATATTATTGGGTAATATTTCATTAGATGCATTAAAGTCATTTAAAGATATGCTTGATCAAGAAATGAATAGCGGGGAGACGCAAATGATAGGGGGGATGGATTAATGTTTTTGAATTATCTCACAGAGGATTCCTATGATAGATTATGGAATGATGTAGAGCGTAACGCAGAAAAGTACAAGGAACTTGATCCCTGGTTGCCGGATTATTTTGGCGCAGAAACGTATTTTAAGACATCAAGAGCAGTGGATGTTAATGCATTTATTCCCAATTATAAACCCGGCGAGAAATCGGATGCTCAGAAAACGCAGGAAGACTTAATTAATACAAGACTGATTTACGATGCATATAAGAACCTGTCTCCTCTGCAAGCGACCAATAGGTATCTTTGGACATATTTGTGCCATGCAGATGAGAATTGCAGGAGATATGTGATAGACAGATGGATGTCGGGTGAGCGTGAAAATACAATAAGAAAGCGTTTTTTTGTCAGGGGAAATGGTGACCTGTATAATGATAATGCATTGTCGAGACTATGGTGGTATGGACATTTAACTTATGATAAAGATAATTCGAATCCATACATACTTACGGAAATATTACTTACAAATCAGACAGTGTGTACAGACGTCATTGATACACTTAACAGAATGAACTTTTCTCGAATAAAAGGGGTATTATTGGCGATAAAAGAGTTTAAGGAAAATATTGGCGAGAGTGAGGGAATAACTGACTATGTTAGAACTGCCAATAAGTATTTGAATCACTATGCAGCATCGACAACTATGGAGTTATTATCTCCAGAAGAGATAACAGAATTGTATTTGTCGTATCTTTATAACGCAAGAGACAGTAAAAACGAAAAGAAGTTGTAATTATGGGAAAGAAAATCGTAAGAATAGTCATTAAAGGGGAATCTGGCTATGGTCCTGTTGATGAGGCTTTTAAAGATAAGGTGACCATTACGGAGACATCCATTAAATACGAATACAAACCGCATGAGTGCAGTAATTCGGAATTGAATGTGCCGCGCAAGTGGTCATATACGACGGACAGTCCGCTGTTTAAGGAGTTGTTTAAGCGGATTACGGAGATGACACCGAAGTATCTCTATAGTGATGATATTCTGTTTGTGACAGATATTGGTTCAACGGAGATTATTGCGACCTTTGAGGATAAGCACCGGGAATCGGCCAATTTCTTTTGCCCAAGTGAATATTTCAAGGAATACTTTCAGCTTATTAAAGAGATGGTTCCTAAGACGGAATATGTCCCCGCGGTATTATTAACAGATGAAGATTATGAAGATGATAAATAATTACATATGTTTACTGTAGGTGACGGCTGTGCTAAGCTGTCCCTTGCGAAAAGGCTCTCTATTCGGGTTTTGATTACTCGGGTATGGGAGCCTTTCTTTATGCCTTCATGCACAGCCGTGGGTCCCTGCAGTCAATATCTGAGATGCGGTTTGGAGTAACTTGTGCTCCACTGGAGCACAAGTTGTTTTCAGAATAGCTTGTGGTCAATCTGACCACAAGTGGAATTTTAGGTTTTAGGATATGCCTAAAGCGGGCGACGTGGGAGCACGGAAATTTGCGTAAAGGAGGTATGCACCTTTATGCGTATCCTGTTATATTTTTTATTTTTGCCTGTAAAGATGCTTGCGGAATAGTCGTAAAACGCAGAGGATATGCAGAAGCCTTTATTTATAAGGCTTTCGGAGCCCAACTATGTTGTAAAAGGGCATATTATTCCGACTTATCCGAAAATGCATAATTTGCCCGTGCCAACAGCAACAGCCTTCTCAGGAGTCATTTTCGGGTGAACTTCATCATTTACAGTCAGTGTCGGTGCCAGTCCACATGCACCCAGACAGGAAACAGTCTCAACTGTAAAAAGCATATCATCCGTTGTATGCTTCTTATCGGAAAGTCCCAGTTCTTTCATAAATGCATCGAGGATTGCCGCTGATTTTCTTACATGACAGGCTGTTCCGTCGCAGACCTTGATCACATATTTTCCCTTCTGTTCAAAAGAGAAATTCTCGTAAAAAGTCGCAACACTGTAAGCCTTTGCCTCTTTTACTCCAATCTCTTTTGCAATGTACGTCAGCAATTCTCCCGGCAGATAACGATATACCCCCTGGATATCCTGCATCACAGGAATCAGGGATGATGGTTTCTTACCATAAAAAGCAATGATCTCATCCGCTTTCTGGTAATATGACTGATCCAGCATAAATCATACCTCCTACTCTCTTGTATTTATTGACAAATTTTGTGTGTTAATTATATCTTATTTATTTATTATATACAATGCCTTTTCCATTAATTAAAAATTTAACAAACAAAATACTTTTCCATAGTTATGTCAGATAACTGCGATATTTGTGTTAAATTTTTCACATACAATATGGATGTTCCGTTTTTTGAGCATGGACTTGCCTTGATAATATTTTATCAATATGTTATAGTGCTTTGAGAAGGAAGTATGCATGCCACCATAAATCCGTAATTGACATAAAGGAGTTTTCAAGACATGAGAGGTATTGAAACACAAGTAAGAAAAATCCGCCGTCAGATTTTTGCTGAGGTTTCCAGAATCGGCTTTGAATCCGATGACGAATCACTGATCCACGATATTGAAGCAATTCCCTATAAAATCGTAACGGAAGATGGTCCGCAGTACCGTGACAGTATTTACCGTGCCCGTGCGATTGCCACGGAACGTGTCCGCCTTGCCATGGGAATGTGTCTGCGTCCAACAAACAAACCGGTCCACCTGACTGATGGCATCGAGGCCAGCAATATTTCCGAAAAATATTATGAGCCGCCTCTGATGCAGGTTGTCCCTTCCGCCTGTGCTTCCTGCG
>OHAN01001006.1_pt1 | contig 25103 bp, 16 predicted proteins | sample 1577121 | NCBI WGS metagenome assembly OHAN01 (sample SAMEA3541554, study PRJEB24748) | human gut metagenome | biome: human gut; feature: human-associated habitat; material: faeces | place: China | collected 2012 | reverse complement strand
ATGACCTGCATACTTGCACTAGAAAACGGCAAACCCGATGATATAGTAAAAGTTTCAAATTATGCGGCATCAATGCCGAAAGTAAAACTTTACATGAAGTCAGGTGACACATTCAGGCTCGGAGATTTATTGTATTCCCTTATGCTTGAATCTCATAATGATACCGCCGTAGCCATCGCCGAGCATATAGGAGGTTCAGTAAAGAATTTTGCAAAACTCATGAACCGTAAAGCATCTGAACTGGGCTGTGTCAACACTCATTTTGTAACCCCTAACGGTCTTGATTCCAAAGGACATTATACAACTGCGTATGAACTTTGTAAGATAGCCTCCTATGCATTGGAAAACAAAAATTTCAAAAAAGTAATAACCACTTCATCATACAGTTTTTCCAATACAACCGGTTCTAAACAATACAGTGTTTCAAATAAAGATGCTTTTCTCTCCCAATATAACGGTGCAATCGGTGTCAAAACAGGTTTCACAGGAAAAGCCGGCTATTGCTTCTGCGGAGCAGCAACAAGAAACAATACTACACTTATATCTGCTGTATTAGGCTGTGGCTGGCCACCAAACAAAACATATAAATGGCAGGACACAAAAAAACTTATGGATTATGGCTTTAACAACTTTTCAAAAGTAAACTTCAAACCTGAGGAAAAAACATTTAAAATCAATATCTTAAAAGGACAGACAAATTTCACCAACGTAAAAGTTTTCGATAAACCATGTATTCTTATGTTGTCAAAAAATGATGAAATAACATACAAAATCAAACTTCCGTCCACTCTTACAGCACCTGTCAGCAAAAATGACATACTCGGTTTTGCAAAACTGTACATAAACAATAACTTATATCGTCAAACCCCATTAAAAGCCGAACATGATATAAAAGTCGTAACCCCTGGCTATATAAGAAAAATTCTCATAAGAATGTTATGCGTTATTCCCTTATAACATTATGTTGGGGGACAAAAAGTATTTTGCCCCCAACCAATACCACGGATTACTGCAGCAATGCCTTATCAAACTCTCCTTTTTGTGCAAAGTCAACTGCTGAACATATCCTGTTATATACTATAGAAGATATCTCTACTGATTTTTTATCCTTATACTCATCGTAAAACATTGGTTTTAAATAAAAAACTTCTGTCTTTACCTTTCTTAAACTCCATAAATCGAAAACTTTCCACGAGTCAACTATTGCAACCGGAACAATGGGGGCTTTCGCCCTCATTGCGCTTTTAAATGCACCGGGCTTAAATTCATCAACATAATTTCCATTCCTATGCTCATAACCGCCGGACGGAAAAATTATAAACTTACGTCCCTTTTTCACTTCCTCTGTAACTTCTTTTATTATGCCTGCCGCCTGTTTTAAATTGTCAAGTTTAAGTCTCTTGCCTTCAACCAGATCTATAAACTGCTTCACCAGAGGTCCGTGGCTTCTCGCATCATCCATCACAACAGAACATGGGGTATCATGTGTATGCATAATTCCAAGTGCATCATATTTGCCCTGATGATTTGAAAACATGACATATCCTCCATCTTTCGGAAGATTTTCCATTCCGAATCCTTCTGTTGTAATTCGCCCTGTCTTTTTCATAAGATTTATGGCATATCTGTCGTATTCATAGCGAAACCGTTCAGAATATTTCTCAGGATGTCTCGAATAATACCCCATTTTGGGAATCATCCATGCTCTATATAAATTACCTGCTATCACATAAATAAATCTCAACAAAACATTTCACCTTTTCCTTATTCACTAATTTTTAGCATCCCCTCTGTCTCATTTCAAAAAACCGCAATATACAGTAACACAATTTGGAAAAATTTACAACAGATATTTTTTTTATGGCTAAACTATTACTATTGGAATCAAAAGATATTTTATCCCTTGCGTCACGTTATAAAATCACCATGAACAAAGATGTTCTTGAATAATATGTCCATTTTGTTTAAAATATTATTTATCCTATTTTAAAAGAAACGAGGTTATTTATATGGCACTTGATGGAATTGTTATATCAAGTCTTGTCAATGAACTTGATACAAATATAACAGGCGGACGCATTACAAAAATTGCCCAGCCTGAAAAAGACGAACTGTTACTTACAATAAAACAGAGTAAAACAGACGAAAACGGTAAAACTGCAAGAAGTACAAAAAGACTCACTATATCAGTAAACCCAAGTCTGCCTCTTATCTACCTTACCGACACAAATAAAACATCGCCTCTTACGGCACCGACGTTCTGCATGGTATTAAGAAAACATCTGAATAATTGCAGCATAGTCTCTATATCACAAATCGGTCTTGAAAGAGTTATCCGTTTTGAACTTGAACATTTAAACGAGATGGGTGATCTGTGTAAAAAATATCTTTATGTAGAACTTATGGGCAAACACAGCAATATAATTTTCTGCGATGACAGCAATAAAATAATCGACAGCATCAAACATATATCACTTCTTGTAAGTTCTGTAAGGGAAGTCCTCCCGGGAAGAGAATATTTTATACCTGATACACAACACAAATATAATCCATTTGCCATTACAGAAAGCGAATTTACGGATAATGTACTCTCTAAGCCGCTGCCGCTTGCAAAAGCAATTTATACTTCAATAACAGGTTTCAGCCCGCTTATGGCAAATGAACTGTTATACAGGGCATCGCTTTCTGATAAAAATAATGCGCTTGAATTAAGTGACATGGAAAAACTTCATTTATATAGAAACTTTTCTGAAATGATGAATGATATTTCTGAAAAAAAATTTGCCCCGGTTATCGCATTTAAAAACAATATGCCTGCCGAATTTACAAGTCTCGAACTCACAATGTACCAAAAAGACGACGCATATACGTTAAAAAGCTGTGATTCCGTAAGTAATATGCTCTATGATTACTATGCCACAAAAGAGGTGATGAGCAGAATAAACCAGAAATCTGCCGACCTTAGAAAAATAACAAATACTTTGTTAGAACGAAACAACAAAAAATACGATTTACAGACCAAGCAGTTAAAAGACACTGAAAAACGTGATAAATACAAGGTATACGGAGAACTTCTCACAACGTACGGTTACGAATTAAAAGGCGGAGAAAAAGCACTCACATGCGAAAATTATTATACAGGAAACGAGATAACAATTCCGCTTGACGAAACAAAATCGGCAGTTGAAAATGCAAAAAAATATTTTGATAAGTATGCAAAACTCAAACGAACTTTTGAAGCATTGAACATACAAATCGCCGAAACAAAAGAAGAAATTGAACATCTTGAATCAATAAGCAATTCCCTTGACATAGCACGTCAGGAATCGGATCTTGTTGCAATCAAGCGTGAACTTTCAGAATGCGGATATATCAAAAAACACCATGAAAAAAATAAAGGCAGCAAAAAAAGCGAAAAAAGCAAGCCTCTCCACTATATATCATCAGACGGTTTTGATATGTATGTCGGAAAAAACAATTATCAGAATGATGAACTTACTTTCAAAATCGCAACTGGAAATGACTGGTGGTTTCATGCAAAAGCAAGTGCCGGCTCTCATGTCATTGTAAAAACAGAAGGCAAAGAACTTCCTGACCGCACATTTGAGGAAGCCGCAAGACTTGCCGCCCACTATTCAAAAGCGTGCGAACAGGGCAAAGCTGAAATTGACTATATACAGAAAAAACATGTGAAAAAGCCAAATGGAAGCAAACCGGGATTTGTTGTCTACTACACAAATTATTCCATGACTATTAGCACAGACATAACAGGAATAAAGGAGGTGACTGAGTAATGTTTTCAGATATTATTCATTCCGACAATCATGTACACACATATTTTTCAACAGACAGCGACACACCTATGGAAGATATGTTAAAAAACGCTATTGAAAAAGAATTTTCTTCCATATGCTTTACTGACCATATGGATTATGACTTTCCATCCGAGGGTGATACACCTGAGTTTCTGCTCGACATAGAGCCATATTTTGAGGAAATGAAAAGACTGAGCGAAAAATACGGTGACAGGATAAAAATCCGAAGGGGCATTGAACTCGGTCTAAAAAAAGACTGCCTTGACAAATGCATTTCGCTTACCAAAGAATATCCGTTTGATTTTGTCATCGGTTCAACACACCTTGTAGACAATATAGACCCGTACTATGATATATTTTGGAATGATACTAATGAAAAAAACGGAATTTTACGCTACTATGAAACCACCTTAAACAATGTCAGTCTCGGTGCTGACTTTGATATATACGGTCATATTGATTACATAATCCGCTACACTCCTAAAATGAAACAACTGAAATCGCAAGGTATTTCAGATGACACTTATATAGACAGGCTCACCTCAGATTCAATGGATATAATAGAACAAATACTGAAAACACTTATATACAACGGAAAAGGTATCGAAATAAATACCGCCGGGTTCAAATACGGACTCGGACATCCAAACCCTCACGAAAAAATATTAAAACTTTATCATGAACTTGGCGGCGAGATAATCACCATAGGCTCCGATGCACACGAATGTAAACACCTCGCCTACGATTTTGATAAAGTTCCCGAAATATTAAAAAAGTGCGGATTCAGGTATTATAGTGAATTCACAGGCAGAAAAGCAGAGATGATAAAAATCTGATAGTTTTATTTTTGAAGTCCGGTAAAACTTTATGACCTTTAAAGTTTTACCGGAAACATCTATCATTCCCTCAAAACACTTACAGCAGCTTTTAAAATTTCCATCACACGGTCAACTTCACTTATGGTATTTTCTTCTCCTAAAGTAAATCTTATGGTGCCATCGGCATATTCTTTTGGAACACCAATACTCTCTATCACATGAGAAATTCCTGGCTCCCCTGTATTACATGCAGAGCCTGCTGAAGCACAAATTCCGTTCATGTCAAGTATAACAAGTAATGTTTCTCCCTCAATCCCCTTAAAACTTACATTTAAGTTTCCGGGAAGTCTTTCATTTCCCGGTTTTGGTCCATTTAATCTTACATCCTCAATTTCATTCTCTATTCTCGACAAAAAATAATCCCTTACATTTGCTGTCTTGACATTTTTCTGGTACATATTTTTAAATCCCTCATTTACCGCTGCACCCATACCTACGATTCCCGGCACATTTTCTGTTCCTGCCCTCATATCACGCTCCTGCTTTCCTCCGTAAATAAATTTCTCTATATCACATCCATCCGCTATATAAAGAAACCCTGTTCCCTTAGGTCCGCAAAGCTTATGTGAGCTCACACTCATCATATGTATTCCACTCTTTTTTACATCAATAGGTACATGCATATACGCCTGAACCGCATCTGTATGAAAATAAATGTTATACTTCTTTGCAATCTGCGCAATTTCATCTATCGGCTGTATCGTTCCGATTTCATTATTGGCATACATTATCGATATAAGTATAGTGTCATTTCTTATTGCTCTTTCAAGCTCCCTCAATGAGATAATCCCTCTCTCATCAACCGGAAGATATGTCACCCTGTAACCCTGCTTTTCTAATGCCTTACATGAATTGAGAATTGCATGATGTTCAATGCAGCTTGTTATAATATGCCTGCCTCTTCTTCCCTTATACCTGCAGGCTTCAACTGTTCCAAATAATGCCCAATTGTCACTTTCCGTGCCACCGCTTGTAAAATAAATTTCATCTTTAGATGCATTTATACTCTTTGCCACCTGTTTTCTGGCAATCTCTATCTTTTCCTTACACTGCTGCGCAAACTCATATGCCCCTGATGGATTTCCATAATATATTTCCAGACATTTCTTCATCTCAGCAACCGCCTGTGGACAGACAGATGTAGTTGCCGCATGGTCAAGATATATCATATCACGCCTCCGCCCCATATTTAAAATCAATATATTCATCATATTTTTATCTGTGACTTAATAAAATAAATTAATAGGTTTGAACATTCAGAAGCGAGGAATCTTTATGAACTCAGCCGTAAAAACAGAAAAATTTATAAAAAACAGACTCAATAGCAATATCATAAAAGGAACTCTCATACTTTCAGCCGCAAGCATTCTTTCACGCATAATAGGATTTATATACAGAATATATCTTGCTGATATACTCGGTGAAAAACTTCTTGGCACATATCAACTTATATTTCCAATATATGTACTCTGCTTTACAATATATGGTGCCGGCATGCAAAGTGCAATATCACAAGTTACAGCCACATTTTCAGGCAGACCGGATACATCTGTTGACGACAAAACCAGCAAGCATCTTAAACGAAAAAACAACCTAACCTCAAACAATATTCTTTTAACAGGCATAATCATAAGCCTTACACTGGCATTATCCTTATCTGCTATTATCAATTTAAATTCAAACTGGATAGCCTGCCATATTCTTATGGTCCCCGATTGTGACATATATCTTAAACTATTAACATACCTTTTTCCATTTTGCAGTGTATCAGCATGTATATGCGGTTTTCAATATGGACTCGAAAATGCAAAACCACCCGCTATTGCCGGAATTATCGAGCAATTCACACGAATTTTGTTTGTATTTATCGTACAGGGATTTTTCTCTGATAAAGAAATCTGCTGTCAGATAGCTGTATACGGACTGACTGTAGGTGAATTTTTCGGTTTTATTTACAATATATATTCACTTAAAAATAAAACCCTCACAAAAAGAAAAAACAAGATTTCTTTTAATGAAATTTTTAAAGTCCTCTTTCCAGTATTTATTTCACTTACGTCAATAAAACTGACAATCTCACTTTTACATAGTGTAGAATCCATATTTATACCTGCCGCACTTGTAAAATACGGTTATACAACGAACGAAGCCCTAAGTGTATATGGTATATACTCAGGAATGGCTATGCCGTTTATACTTTTTCCGGCTACAATTACAATGGCAATATCCACCATGCTTCTTCCGGCAGTTTCAAAAGCACACTCATCAGGAAACAAAAAGCAGATAAAAAAACTCATCCGACGAACTTCCTATTTTTGTCTTGTAACAGGAATGTCTGCAACTGTTTTCTTTCTGCTTTTCGGAAATACCTGTGCAAATCTTTTCTTTCACAATGAACTTGCCGGCAGATACCTCACAATACTGTCCTTTTTGTGTCCGTTCTTATATCTTAACATGACTTACAGCAGCATATTAAACGGGCTTGGCAAACCTCATATGACTTTTGTCATAACTGTAATATGCACCCTTATAAAGATTTTGTCACTTATATTCTTTGTTCCTGATTACGGAATGATAGCTTATATATTTGCATCTCTTGTGTCAGAAATTCTGCTTTGTGTTATGCTAAAACATTATTGTAATCAGGGATAGGAGGTAAACTCCTATCCCTGAGATGGTGAGATTTTTCAAATCACAATTATCACTTGTTTATTTTTACTGATTTCTTTGCACTCCATTTACCATAAACTTTTTAAGATTAATGATTTTTTACATCAAAAAAGACGGATATTAAATCCGCCTTGTGTTTTGAAACCTCTTAGCAATTACGATACTTACAATATGTACTATAGCAAACCAAAAGCATATAGCACAACAATTATATTATTTTCAGGTAACCAAAAACACGACTTTGGTTTTAATACCAAGTCGTGTTTTTTATTTACTTTTCTTCTTATCATATTATAAACAACAAAAAACAGATATTTTTTGTTTAAGTACCTATTATTTAATTAGAATTTGTTCTTTGGAATTGCTCTAGTCGTTCTTCTTCATCTTCATCGTTATCACTATTATCAGCATCTTGCTCTGCATCTAATAAATCTGTAATTTTATTTTCCATAGCATACATTGATATATCATAATGCTGTATATTTTCGATTATCTTATTCATAAACTTATCTTCTTCTGTATCAAACAAATATTGAGCTATCGTTTGTGGTATCTTTATCAAGGCAACTATTAATGATGATATCGCAGGTACTATAATTGTAATAACGCTTGTCAATGATTTAATTGTTATATCTTTGTTCGTCTTAACAGCACTTGACATATCAATTATCGTTTTTCTAAACACACATGTGAGTACAATTAAAATACCCATTGTTATTATAAAAAATAGCGTTTTAAACACAAATTTTAAAATAGCATTTGTTTTTAGAATTTTAACATATTATTCTAGTAGTTGAGTATAATTTTGACTGTGCTTTTTTGTTTCGTCACTTGATGGTGTACCTACACTCATTATATAATCTCCGCAATTCTTTTGTTAATAGATTCTTCTGTAGTTCCAAAAAATCGAGATAAATACGATATAATAAAAATAGGATTTCTGTCACATTCTTTAGCTTTATAATATTGTCTTATAAAAATATTTTTTGGCATTAGTAATTCTGTTGCAAATCTATTAGCGACCCTCTCATTATGTCTATTATGGTCATTTTTATGATATGTATCTGAATATTGTATATTAGTATCAGCATAATCTTTATTTCCTAAAAAATCAAATAAATAATGACCTAATTCATGTGCAATTACAAAGCGTTGATGTCTTATTTCATCATTTTCATTAACCATAATGACTTTATCTTTCTTATATATTTTTTCTGTTTCACCGTTTACATATATATATCCAGATAATCCATCATCCATAAAGCAATTAGATAACAATTGGAAATCATTCTTCAAAAGCATTAAAGATTGGTCGAAAAGTAAAAGCAAATACTCAGGCAGACCCAAACTGCCTCGATACAAAGACAAAAACGGACGCTTCGTTTTAACGTTGACAAATCAAGAAGCAAAACTTAAAAATAATACATTAGTGTTTCCAAAACGCTTCAAGGGTTTTAAAGTTCACCCTGCTTTTATAAACAATCAAAACTTTATCAGTTTTCAACAGGTAAGAATAATCCCTAAAAATCAGCAATATATGATCGAACTAATCTATAATATAGAAATACCGGATGTTAAATCATCTGATAACGGAAAATATCTAAGCATTGACATTGGTGTAGATAACTTAGCGGCCATGACAAACAACATTGGTTTACAACCTGTGATTATAAACGGCAAAGGTCTTAAATCAATAAACAAATATTATAATAAACAGTTATCGCATTATCGTGCAATAGCAAAAAGGATGAATAACCGTGATTACACAAAAAGAATGTATAAAATTACCACCAAAAGAAACAACAAGATCAACGACTATATGCACAAAGCAAGCCGATATGTTGTTGATTATGCTTTGAAGAATGACATACATACCATTATCATAGGTAACAACAAGAACTGGAAACAAAAAAGTAAGATGAGCAAAAAAGTAAATCAATCTTTTGTGGGTATTCCACATCAAAGATTTATTGAGATGATACAATATAAAGCTGAAACAGTTGGTATAAATGTGATATTAACAGAAGAAAGTTATACAAGCGGTACGAGTTTTCTCGATAACGAGAAGCCTGTTAAAGCCAACTATAACAAATCAAGGAGAGTTCATAGAGGTTTGTTTATAAGCAATAAAGGAATAAAAATAAATGCAGATGTGAACGGCAGTTCGCAGATAATGAAAAAAGTATTTCCAAATGCTTTTGCAGATGGAATAGAGGGTGTGGTGTTATACCCGGTTCGAGTAGATGTTGCGTGAGTGACATTGACGAATAAATAATTAACATAAGAGCGATAGATGTAATAACCTATCGCTCCATAATTCCTTGTTTGCTTTTTTGCTCTATGATTAAGTTTATTTGTTTGTAACAGTTATTTTCTCGGTCTTTCCTGTAACTTTATCTTTTATTGTTACTGTAGCAGTTCCTTTATTAGAACCACCTGTGAGTTTTACAGATGTTGTCTTAGTGGCTCCTTTATCAAACTTATAATAACCTGCTTTGATATATTTCTTAAGACCCTTTGTGCTATAACCATATGTCTCTTTTGTTGCTTTAACAATCTCATTATCACTGCTACTGACAGTGATTTTGCTTGCATCTATATTAGCAAGATACAGCATGTCATGTTTTACTTTGTTTTTCTTAATATTTACTTTTGTATCTGCTATATTTAATAGTTTTCCTTTATACTTTGAAACACTACTCTTAGAGAACCATGTTTTAGATGGTACAAGTTTATATGAAAATGGATGCTGACATACTTTATGGTCTTTTCTAAAATTGCAAACTGTAATTTCATCACCAAAATGTAAATTTACTTTCATATATCTTGATTTAATCTTATACTGTTTTGAAGAACCTTTGTTTGTCATTATATTAATATAATAATTATTAACATATGCTTTTGGAAATGTCATATATACTACTGAACACTGATATTTCGTCTTAGATTCTTTTTTCTTTGATGGTGCAATATGCATCACCTGTGTACTATTATTCACATAATAACTACGAATAGCTGGCTGATAAGCAATCTCAAAATTGTAATAGCCTGAATTTGTCCATGCAGCACAAGGATTATCATCATTTACCATACAACCATCAATATACCAACGAACACATTCATGCTTTTTCAAGGCATTTGCACGATATTTTGCATCTGTGATTGCATAATCTTCCTTTTCATCAAAAATTTCATTTGGTATACCAAATATTTCACACCACGAATCTTTAATATATGAACCATATGAATAATTTTCAGTATAAATGGCATCTTCACCATCAACATCATTTCTATAAGCATTAGTGTATCTATTATAATTTGTATTATCATAGCCATCTTTGTCATCACCATGTATGTCATAGCCATCTTTATCATAACCATCACGGTCATAACCCTCTTTATCATAACCATTACGGTCATAACCATATTCATCATACCCCTTCTTGTTATAACCATCACGACCATAGCCATCTCGGTCATAACCATTCTTATTATAACCGTCTCGGTCATAACCATCTTTGTCATAACCGGCATCATTATAGCCATCTTTCTTATAGCCACCTCGGTCGTAGCCATTTGCATTATAACCAGACTTGTCATAACCATCTCGGTCATAACCTGCATCATTATAGCCATCAGTCTTATAACCTTTGTTATCATAGCCATTCTCATCATAGCCGTAAACATTGTAGGCTTTACTTCCACCATATGGGAGAAGCTGTGCTTCATAATATGACGATTTACCATTTGTACGGGTGCCATAATCGTAAATTACATTATTACTATCTGTAATAAAATAGAAAGAATACGTATTTCCTGTTGAAACTTGGTATGCAGATAATGCTGTATACATGTAGTTATCTTTATATCGTCTAGCATATTTTTTTTCTTTATGCTTGTAGAACGTGAACCACCCCATCCATCATAGTGACAATCTGAAAGATTATATTCATCAAGTATGACATTTGATACATCTTCAGCTATAACACAATTCGTACCTAAATTCATACCAATGGCTCTACCTGTACTATACTCATAACCATTACCTGTGTCCACAGGATTTACACTAGCGGCTGAAACACTTTTAGTGAACTCAACACCACTAATATTAGCACTACTCATAGCCAGTGCTACACTGAGCATAATGCTTACTACACTATGCGTTATCTTGTTATTCTTTTTAATCATGTTAATCACTCTCACTTTCTTATTCTTGTTCTTTGTTTACATGACAAAGCATCACGGCTTGTCACTATGTGTTATCAATCGCCTTAACAGTAATTGTTCATGAAACGGTACACAGCATTATAAAATATCTTATTTACGACATTTTATAATGTGTGGCAGTTTTCATTTCAAAAACGGAACCTGATATTAAACCAAATGTGTCTATTATGATATTTTTCTTTTAATCTTTATCCCTGAACAATCAGCACTTCCTTACCTTTAAACGCAAAACCATAATGTCTGATTTTTTCTTTTTTCACGCCCCTTTTTATAAGTTCCGCATCATAGTTTTTTTCTTTTATCTGTCTCAATGCATTCTCAGCCGTTTCCTCTAAATCATCTTCTTTCTTTGCATTAAAAACCTTAAACTCTATCACAACTCCAGGAAAACTTTCATTATTTTTGTCTATAGGCTCAAGCATTATATCATATCTTCCAAATCCACTTTCTCTATTTGAAGTTATGATATAATTATCTACCTGGTCTACCATTAACCCCAGCACAAAGCCATGATAAAAATTTTCAGGTGCCCTTTTTTCAGATACTTTTTTTCCTGCATCGAATAAACTAAATGTGTTTAACGCCACATCATTCATATACTCATTCATGCTTTCAATATCACCCACAAGAAGTGCTTTTATAAAATTGTTGTATGCAGATAATGATCTGTTAAACCATCCCTTGAACATCTTTACAAACATGCTCCTTACTTCCCTGTTTGTAATTCTGAGTGAATATATCGGGAAGTCCAAAGTCTCTCCAGCGTTGTCCTCGCTTTTAACAAATTCCACTTTTAAATAACCGCTTGCAAGCAACAGACTCCATACTGCATTTTCGTCCATATCAAGCTGGTCAAACACTATCTGCTCGTCAATGTATGTTTCTATACTTTCTCCGGAAATAAGTCTTTCCATCTGTTCTTTTATTTCTCCGGGAGCCGTCCTTATTAATTTATTCACAAGCGCATTGGAACTTGAGTCCGCCCAATAAAGCTTATATTTTTTTTCATCAAGAAAATTAGTTATTGACCAAGGATTATAAATATCTTTCTTGTCTCCAAACATAAATCCATCATACCACGCCTTTACCTTCTCCTTCTCATCTGACATTCCCTGTTCGTCAAGCGCAGTAAATACTTCTTCCTCAGTAAACCCAAATGCTGTAGTATACTGATTTGATGTTGTTGTAACAACAACGAGATTATTTAAATCCGAAAAAATGCTTTCTTTTGACACCCTTGTAATTCCAGTCATTATACCCCGTTCAAGATAAGGATTTGTCTTAAATGCAAAGTTGAACAGACTCCTCGTAAGTGCTGTAAGCTCATTCCAGTAACCATTTACATATGCTTCCTGCATCGGTGTGTCATATTCATCAAGAAGAATTATCACTTTTTTTCCGTAATATTTATACATAAAAGTACAAAGTTTGTTCAACGATGTACTGATAATTGCATCAGACATATTCATACTGACACTTTTATAAAAGGTCTTCTCACTTTCACTTAATATATCACCCTCAAGCAAATATCCGTTTTCTTCATATAAGTCCAATATCTTTATACATATCTGCTGGCGTGCCATTTCAAAAGTATTTCCTTTAATTCCCGCAAAACTCAGAAATATCACAGGATATGTCCCTTGTAATTTCCTATACTTCTCGTCATTCCAAATATCAAGTCCATCGAACAAATCACTTCTGCCATGATATTTATTTGAGAAAAAACACTTTAGCATATCCATATTTAATGTTTTTCCAAAGCGGCGCGGACGGGTGATAAGTGTCACATCGTCATCAGACTCCCACCAGTCTTTTATAAATTTTGTCTTGTCTACATAAAAACATTTTTTCTTTCTGATATCTTCAAAACTTTGCTTTCCTATTGCTATTTTTTTCATGATATCCCTCCACCACTAAACTGCTAACAATATTTTCTATGAAACACTTTTAATGTGAAAATATAATAACATTCTCCCAAAACAAAGTAAAGACACCATCATCTGAATTTACAATCTGTATAAGTCCCATTTCCTTTTATAAATTTATACATATATCTATTTTTTTCGTCTCTTCCTGTATTCTATATCCCAAAAAGTATTACCGCAGACTTTTATTATTAAAATAACCATTTCAAAGCTCAAGATGCTATTCTTTATAATTACATTTAAAGGATTTAATTAACCTTATTTTTCAGAGAGTTCCTAACTATTAACCTGTTATCTTTTTTTGTCTCCACAAATTTTGAATTGTCTCCATTTTTGTCTCCATTAATACACCAAAATATATTAATTTATAACAAAATATATCAACTTATTCAGATTTTCTGTATTTTTACAAATGCCCTAAAAACAAGCTCAAACCGCTCAAATCACCGTATTTCCGTCATTTCTAATCCCACGAATAAGGTGTATTCTGATAAACATAGTAATTAAGCCAGTTGCTAAATAATGCGTTTGCAGCTCCTCTCCACCGAAGCTTTGGTCTCTGCTCCGGGTCATCATTTGGATAGTAATTCTCAGGAACATCAATATCAAGTCCTTTTGCCCTGTCCCTTTTATATTCTGAATCAAGTGTCATTCTATCGTACTCAAGATGACCAAGAACAAATACTTTTCTGCCATCATGAGATAATAAAATAAGTTCTCCCGCTTCCTCTGATTCAGCGAGTACCGTCAAATCTTCACATGCTGCTATCTCATCATGACTGACACCTGTGTGTCGTGAGTGCGGTGCATAAAACACATCATCAAATCCTCGTAACAAAGGCTCTTTTCTGTGATGTACATTGTGTTCATATATTCCGAATTTTTTCTTTGGCAGCATATATTTGTGTATTCCAAAATGATAATAAAGTCCTGCCTGTGCTCCCCAGCATATGTGAAGTGTCGAGGTAACATTTGTATTTGACCAATCCATTATCTTTGTAAGCTCATCCCAATACTGAACATCCTCATATTCCATATGTTCGATAGGTGCTCCGGTAATTATCAAGCCATCAAATTTTTTGTCTTTTACATCCTCAAATGTTTTGTAAAACTCATTTAAATGACTTGCCGGTGTATTTGTTCCAATATATGTTGCTGTTGTCAAAAAAGTTATCTCTATCTGAAGCGGTGTATTTGAAAGACTTCTAAGAAGCTGCACCTCTGTTTCTTCTTTTAGCGGCATTAAATTCAAAACTGCAATGTACAAAGGTCTTATATCCTGAGATACCGCCCTTGTCTCGTCCATCATAAATATATTTTCCTTTTCCATTATCTTCTTTGCCGGAAGATTGTTTTGAACTTTAATTGGCATATTTAACGCCCCTTTCCTGTATTATATATTCTTTATATTCTGTCCCATTATTTTTTAATAGCTATTCAATATATCAATTATTTGTTGTACCAGTGTGAACGGTAACTATTATACTACAATTTAACAGAAAACATATCAATAAATTCATCTTCTGTTATTATCTGCACTCCAAGCTCTTTTGCTTTTTTATTTTTTGATGAATTACTTGTGCTGTCATTATTTATAAGGTATTTTGTTTTTGATGTCACACTGCCCGTAACTTTTCCACCTCTGCTCTCCACAAGCTCTTTTACCGCACCCCTATTTGAAAAATGGTTGACTGAGCCTGTTATAACGAAATTCATTCCTTCCATATCATTTTGAACAGATGACTCACTATCTTCCATTTTAATGATTTTAAGCAAATCATCGACTACATGATTGTTATTCTCTTTTTCAAAAAAGCGCACAAATGAGTCGGCTAATACTTCTCCGACTCCATCAATCTCAATAAGTTCTTCCCTTGAAACTTTTCTTATCTTATCAAAATCATTATCAAGTGCTTTGCATATCATCTTAGCATTTGAAAGACCTATACCTGAAATACCAAGACTGTATATAAACTTTGCCGTAGTTGTCACCTTCGCTGCATCTGCTGCCTTTATAAGCTTTTCATAGGACTTTTCTCCAAAGCCTTCCATTGATATAATTTCATCTTTATATCGCTCAAGTTTAAATAAATCAGCAAGTTCATGAAGGAAACCTCTTGCTATAAATTTTTCAATCGTTGCCTCTGACATTCCGTCTATATTCATCGCATCTCTGCTCACAAACAAAGAAATTGATTTTATTTTCTTTGCCAGACAATCGGGATTTTCGCAGAATAAAACTTCTACATCATTTTCTTTGTGAATAACTGTCTTTTCTCCACATACAGGACATTTATCCGGTATTTCAAGACTATCACTTTCCGTAAGATTTTTGGCTATCTGAGGTATTATCATGTTCGCCTTATAAACCTCAATTTCATCCCCGATTCCAAGCTTTAATTCCCTGACGATACTAATATTGTGCACACTCGCTCTGCTTACTGTTGTGCCTTCAAGTTCAACCGGCTCAAAGATTGCAACCGGATTTATAAGCCCTGTTCTTGATGCACTCCATTCCATTTCCAAAAGTTTTGTTTTTGCCACTTCATCTGCCCATTTAAATGCAATGGCATTTCTTGGAAATTTTGCCGTTGAACCCAGTGAATTTCCATATTCTATATCATCATATAATAAAACAAGTCCATCTGACGGAAAATCATTTGTCTTGACTTTATCTGAAAACCACTCAACTGTTTCAGCTATGTTTTCTCTTGTAACAAGCTTATATTCAACTACTTGAAAGCCTTGCTTTCGCATAAACTCCATCTTATTTTTCTGAGAATTTTCAAAATCTACACCCTCTGCCTCAACAAGCGTAAATGCGTATAACTCAACATTTCTCATTGCTGTTATCTCATTGTTCAACTGTCTGACAGAACCGCTGCATAGGTTACGTGGATTTTTATATTGTTCTTCCTCAGAAAGTGACGCATTTATTTTTTCAAATTCGGAATATGTGATTACAGCTTCACCCCTTAATACCATATGTCCTTTAAACGGTATACTGATTGGTAATTTTTTAAATACTTTAGCATTGTTGGTGATAACCTCTCCAACTACGCCGTTCCCTCTTGTCACAGCATTTAAAAGCTGTCCGTTTTCATATGTGAGCACTACTGTCAATCCGTCCATCTTCCACGATAAAAGCCCCTCTTTGTCTCCAAGCCAGCTTTCAAGCTCGTTGACCTGTTTGGTCTTATCTAAAGAAAGCATCGGAGACGGATGAGTCTGTTTTGGGAGTTCACTCAAAATCTCATATCCAACTTTCTGCGTCGGACTTCCTGCAAGTACCAGTCCACTCTCTTTTTCAAGAGATACAAGCTCATCATACAATTTATCATACTCAAAATTGCTCATTATCTCGTCTTTACCCTGATAATAAACAGCTGATGCCCTGTTTAATATATCAATAAGTTCTTTCATCCTGCCGATATCTGCCATACATCATTTCCTCCATAATATTAATCAAAAATATTGTTATTCTTACTCCGGTGCAACGAATAATTAAACTGCCAAATATCTTACCAGTAAACTTTTACAACATTCTTTTCAATTCCGATATTTCTTTTAATGTCAGCTTACGATACCGACCTTTTTTTAATCCGGCAAGAGTTATGTTCATTATCCTGTCTCGTCTGAGATGCACAACTCTGTACCCAAAATATTCACACATTCGTCTTATCTGTCTGTTTAATCCCTGAGTGAGTATTATATGAAAGCTTTTATCGTCTTCTCTCCATACTTTGCATGGCTTTGTCACTGTATCAAGTATAGGTACTCCCTCTCCCATTTTTTTCAAAAATTCATCTGTTATATTGTGATCTACTTTAACAAAATATTCTTTTTCATGTCCATATCGGCTTCTTAATATTTTTTCCATTATTTCACCCTGATTTGTCATGAGCAAAAGTCCCTCTGATGCCTGATCCAATCTGCCAACCGGATATATTCTCTTATCATAATTTATATACTCGACAACATTTTTAATTTTCTCACCGTTTTCTTCTGTTGCCGTAGTACAAACTATTCCTTTCGGTTTATAAAATGCCAGATATATCTCCTCTTCCTCTTTTCTGACATTCTTTCCATCAAGCGTTACATCCTGTCCATCAAATACTTTTGCACCTGATACTGCAACGACACCGTCAATACATACTCTTCCCTGTTCAACCATTCTGTCTGCTTCACGTCTTGAACAAACACCTGCTTCACTAAGATATTTATTTATCCGCACTCCGTTTGTACTTGTTTTTTCATCCATATATATCACCATGCCTTTCAGTATCCTGCACTTTTTAATCCCTCTAAAAACAATCTGACCTGCTCATCCTTGGCTATAATATCTTTCATCCGCTTTTGAACAGAATCCTTCAATAAAACTATTTCTTCACTTTTATCCATATTTTGAATCTGTTTCTGTAAACTGCTGCCAATCTTTCCAAAAAAAATCTTATAATCTCCATCCTGCCTGATAACGTAATATGATGCTAATGACGGCAGCTGCTGTTCTATATCGAACAGTTTAATATCGTAATATACATAAACTCTGTATGTATCCTTTTTTTTACATTCTTTTATTATACACTTTATATTGCTGTATGATTCCACATACTGATTTTGTTTCAGAATTTTTTTTTCGTCAATATATTCAGAGTCATTTACATATGTATTTATTGCAGAAATATCATCTGCAAGTTTAGCATTTAAATACTCACTTATAAGGCTTTCTATCTGTTCATTTACATCAGTCTCTGACACATCCTGTCGTGTTTTTTTTACAGATGTTTTAGTTTTGTCTGACACATCTTCTTGTACATCCGTTCCCATAGCAGACAATATCGTATATATGGCACCGCTTCCAATCAACAGTACACCTATGATAAAAAAAACAATCATTTTTCTATACTTAATCATAAAATTCTCTTTTCTAATTTACAGCTTTATGCCTACATTTCATAAAGTATAATTTTAGCACAACACAAAGTTATTGTAAAGTTAGCTGAATAATTGTCATCCACACCCCATGCATTAACCATACCCCTCAAACAATTATATATGACCAAATGCTGACCAAATCATCGCTAATCACTTTACAATAACAATGCGGTATGCTAGAATAATGAATTGTATTTATACGCACTCGTAGCTCAGTGGATAGAGCAACAGCCTCCGGAGCTGTGTGTCGAGGGTTCGAATCTCTTCGAGTGCGTTTTTTTATTATCCCAATTTATTATTTTTTTATTACTCTGTATGTTTTATTTCCCTTATTTTTAAATATTTTTCTGTATTTCTTTATTTTTTTCTTATTACATACTATTTTAAGTTTTCTGTTTGTTTTCTTTAATGAGTTTTTACCTGTCTTTCGCAAAATCTTTGATTTTACGGTTATCTTTTTCAATTTATGGCAATTTTGGAAACAATTTTTGCCTATTAATTTTACATTTTTTCCTATAGTAACATTTTTGATTTTTTTACAGTTTTTAAATGCGCCTGAAGAAATAACCGTAATTTTATATTTTGTGCCCTTGTATTTTACAGTAGCAGGAACTACAGCTTTTTTAATCTTTTTATTGCGTACTCTCTTTAGTGTAACTGTTTTTCTTTTCTTATTGTAGTTACTGTACTTAAAAATACTCTTGGATTTATTTGTGCTATTATTTTTATTCTCTCCTTTACCTGTCCCCTGCGATTGATGTGGTCTGGCTGTTGTTATGTCAAACGGTTCCTTTGTTGATTGTCCGGGTTCCTGACTAGGCACTGGTTCATTGCTTACTGTAGGACTTGGCGATATTGTCCCTCCTTGCTCATTATCCATATCCGGTGCTAAGCTTTCCTGTGGCTTATTACTCTCCAATGGTGTCATACTCTGCTCCGGTTGGCTGCTTTCAGTCGGTGCAGGTGTGTTAAAATCATTTTTTTCATCAGGCAGCCATTTTGCATAAAACTTCTTATCCCCGGTATCACTTGCAGTAATTGTCGTTACCATTTGCCCTGTGCACTTCTCATTCAGATACCAGCCCGCAAAACTATATCCCTTTTTTGTTACTTTCTCCGGAAGTCTTGTACCTGTTCCGTATAAATACGCTGTTGCTTTTTGTGCATCTTCTATACTTCCGCCATCTGTTACATAAGTAATATTATAACTTGCCGGAACCCATACAGCATAAAAAATCTTGTCTCCCGTATCACTTGAAATAATTCTTGTAACATCTGCATTATTTGAATTTTGATATATACTCCAGCCTTTAAAAATATAATTCTGTCTTTCTACATCTGTAGGCAGGTTGATATTATCTCCAAATTTATATGTTTTTACCACTTTAGAATTGTCTTTAAAAACACCTCCGTTTGTCTCAAATTTGACACTGTATTCTGCCGGTTTATAGTTGGCATTTAATTTTATATCACCATGTGAGCCTTTCTTTATTATGATCTTTTTACTTAATTTATCACTACCAGCTTCACTCCATCCGATAAATTCATACCCATGTTTCTTTGGTTCTTTTATTTCAAAATCTTCCGTTTCGCAATTATACTGCAATGAATTTTCACTGTATGATAATTCTCCGCCGTCAGGATTTAAACAAATATTATACATAACAGGTTTCCACTGTGCATAAAGTATTATCTTTTCATCCTGTATTTCAGAAAGCTGTTTTACATGCTGCCCTGCACTAAAACTTTCTCCTCTTCCGTCATATCTTGTATTCCATCCCGCAAATACATAATATTCCTTTGTTCCCTGATTTTCAGGTATAATGTAATTGTCATTATATAATACAGATACACTTTCAGGTATTTTTCCTACACCGCCGTTCAAATTATATTCTATACTATAAGAATTTTCATCCCACTGTGCATAAAGTTTTACAGTCTGTCCTCCATTCTGAGTGAGATTTTTTATTTTATCTCCGGCTTTGTAAATGCCAGCCTGTCCATTTTCTGAGACACTCCATCCAGTAAAATGATATCCCTCCATCATAAACTCACTGTCCGGTGCCAAAAATTCGCTGTCATACTCAACATCTTTTAACATACTCATATTTCCTTTGGCCCCGTTTGCATCAAATAAAACATTGTATTTTTCTGCACTCCATACTGCTTCAAGAGCTTTGTCACCAATCATATCCTCTTCTGTTTTTAATTCTTCCCCTAAAACAAACTCTCCCGATGCATTATAATACTGCCTGTCTCCGTTATAATATCCCTTAAAGACATACCCTGCCTTTTCAGGTGAAATTACAGCCGGCATATTCATTCCCGGATACGCATATATTAATTCTTCACCTCCAGCTCCACCTTGTTTATTAAAACCTATAATATATGAAATACCTATCTGACCAAACTTCTTATTATTTTTCTCACAATATGTTCTTACCGTTGAATTGCTCCATCCTTTTATCTCAGTGTTATCACTGATTGTCTTTTCCTTATCTGATATAACACAATTAGGATTACCGATGACAAGTTCTTTTAGATTGTCACAACCTGAAAACGAATTATCTTCAATCACAGAAATTTCAATATTTTCATCGCATTCAAACTTTTCAAGCATACTGCAGTTTAAAAATGCCGAATTGCCTATTTTTATTTCTTTTATTATGCTATTTTCTGACGTAATTCCTACATACTCTAATCCTGTGCAGCCTGCAAATGCAAACTCGTCTATCTTATTTATCTCATCTCCGATTATGACTGCTTTTATCTCAGTATTGTTCTTATAATCTCCTGTTATCTCTAATTTTGTTTCATCATCAAATCCGACAAGTAAAACAATTTTATATCCGTTTTCTTTTGCAAAATCATATACCGGACTTCCCGCATAGCATCCTATAAAAGTATTTTCATCTATTGCCGTCTTATCTTCAATATTTGTATCCTTTCCCTCAAATTTCATTTGAGCTATCTTTTTATCATTAAAAAAGGCTCTCTCTCCGATTTTTTTCACTGAAGCAGGTATTATTAAGACTCCTGTCTGTTTTTTTGAAAAATCCCTACCATACTCTAACGATACACAGTTCTCAAATGCACTTTTTCCTATTGATTTTATCTTTCCGAGATTTATTTCCTTCAGATTGCCACATTCTTTGAATGCATTGTCACCTATTGTCTCAACATCATCCGGTATTGAGAACTTGTTCAGATATATCTCATCACAAAAGAAATCATCATAAATAATTGTTATATTCTCAAAAGCTTTATGATTTTTCTTTGAATATGTCTGAGCCGAAGACCCTGAAAACCCTCTTATTTTCGTCTTTTCCGGAATTGTGTCATATGACTCATCAATTTTGCATTCCGGATTTTTAATTTCTATCATCTCCAAAGAAGTGCAACCTTTAAAAGCGTCCTTTCCAATACTTTTTACCGAATATGGCAGAATTATCTTTTTCAAACCTGTACAGTTTTCAAATGCTTTATCTCCTATTTTTGTCAAGGTTCCGTTTTTTATTTCTACTGTTTTAACATCAGTATTTCCCTCAAAAGCTCCTTCCCCTATTACTTTGATTTCATCAGGAATTATTATATCCTCTGATTTTCCCGACACTTTTTCCAACGTATCTCCTGCGATTACGGCTTCCGTCAATCCGTATTTTTTAAAATTTTTAAAATATCTCTTTACACTAACAGCCCCCGAAACGGTTATAGCAGCATCACTGTATAAATAACGTAATCCCGGATAATATGCACCTAATGCATCATCTTTTCCAAAATTTTCACCTGAAACCATCTCACCGCTTTCAACCTCCATTGTTTTGTTATTATTGATACTGTCAATTACACTTCCGTCTTCATAACAGTCAACACATGTAACAATGTACTTACACTTTTTCCATTGTGCATATAATCTCACTGTCGATGTTGAGATATTTTTTACTGCCTGTCCGTCTTTATAACTTGTTCCCGTTCCGTCTTCTTTTGTATTCCAGCCTGTAAAATAACAACCTTCTTTTGCAAAGGTATTCTGTTTTAAAACTTCATTTGAATCATAATTTACGATCTGGCTTCCTATATTCCCAACACCACCATTAGCATCATACTCAATCTTATATGTAAATTTATCATCATAATACGCACCGCATACACATGAATGTCTCGTATACCCCTTTGAAACCGCTGTAGGTGCAACAACTTTATCCGAAACATATTTATGTGCTGTCACATCTCCATCCTCTTTTGTGTTCCCACATGTTTTACAATATAAAATCCTGCGGCTGGTACATGTCGCAGCCTTTTTTTCAGCCCAGTTATGTGCACCGTATTCTCCTGTAGTTATTGTACTGTTGCACATTGTACACTTATAAACAACCAACTCAGCACATGTAGCCGCATTATATCTAATCGAATAGTCATGTGCTATCTTATAAGTCTCCGATTTTGTCGCACCACATGTCAAACAAGCATACTCATTTCCATGCTGACATGTGGCAGCCGATGTCAATGTCCACTTTGATGAATCAGTTATATGGTCACATTCCCACCTGATAAAAAGTGCTCTATGACTGCTGCTATCACCAAATATCATGCTTTTTGCAGTATCAAGCGGCACTTCTTCTGCTCTGCTTGTAATACCCGGTCCACATGCCACACTTGATTTTATATGATAACCATTTCTGTATACAGTTGAACTGTCTATAGCACCGACAATTGACTTATATTGTGCCGCAAAATCTGTTGTACTCAACATATCCACCTGCAGATACGAACTGTCATCAATCTTTTTTATCCCACTGTTGCTTGATGCCAGACCGTCAATCAGTCCCTCCAGTCCCCCTTGCAGTACATGTGGCTTGTTTATAACTACAAGATATTGATGAGTCTGCGTTTCGGCAGCCTTTACCTTTTTTATGTTTGCAAATGAACCGTCTGATATTGTTATCGCCAGCAACATAACGGCAAAAAACAGATTCTTTATTATCTTTTTTATTCTCTCCATATTTTTCTCCTTTTTGTTTTCTCTGGTTATTATGCTATCATCTCCAATGAATTGTATATTAAATTGTATTTGTACACATTGTCTGACAAATATTCATCTGGCAGAAGATAATTCCTGTTAATATCTTCCACCATCTTTTTTAGGCTCTTTTCATCGACATCTTCACTTGCCGATACTACAAGAACCTCATGAATGCTGCTCGGAAGAACATAAAAGTCTCCGCCTAATTTTGCCGCTATCTCCCTCAGCATATCAGGATATAATATTACGCTTGCCCCATTTATACCTATATTGTTTGTAACAACATACGGTTCACTGCGTTCTTCATAAATTCGATTAGCTTCTTCAGAACGTATTTTACTGATATCAATATTAAACTCTTCAAACATTTTGCTCATCGGCATAACTTTTTCTTCAAAAATTCTTTTTGAATTATCCGAAGCAAGAGTATATAGTTCCTTAACATCCGTTTTCCAATCATTCATAATTTCATTTGTTATTCTTATGGATGCAATACCATTCTGATCATTATCTGCCAGAAAATAAAATACTACTGCCATATCAAGAAAAGGGATATACGGCGTCTCCTCAAGCATCTTTTTATTCTTTTCAAACGATATAAGCCTCATTACTATTTTCTCCTGACAGTCAGCATAATCTAATGACAAATTTTCATATTTTTCACTGTCATATGCACTTTCATATTTTTGTACTATCTCTGACACAAGACTGTCTAATCCGATACCGTCAACATATCTGCTGTACATGCCCTGCAAATAAAAATTAGGAGTAACATTTCTCCCCGGCTCATTAATTATAAGCGAGTCATATTCCATCGAATTATTTTTTACGACCTTGTGAACTTCTACTGATACCTCCTTATCAAAGCACATTTTTACTCTTTTTGCCATTTCATCAATAAACTCAAAATATTTCATCTTTTTCCTCCATTTCTTCCTATTGAAAATCTCCTGTTCCGTGTCAAATCCTACCTGTTGTTCTCATCTTAAACTGTATAAATTTATGTATGTCTCCTTTCTCATTTTTTTTACTCTCTTTGTTTACTCTCAATAAAAAGATGGGAATTTTTTTGAAAACTTTATGATTTTACGGGTAATTTACTGCTAAATTGATTTTTATTTTATGTAGAATTTTCTCACTGATATTTATCTTGTACTAAAATCTCACAGATTTTTTAGAACAATTAGATACCTCAGAACTAAGAGATTTTCTGAATATATGGTAACAAAGCATTAACTTTAGAACAATATTGAGAATATCTAAATATCACACCGATTCTTTTAACTTTTCGACATTATATATTTTTATAGAATATTATTTTTTGTATATATTGTATTATTTGACTTATTTTTTTTGGTCATAATTCACATATTTTCGGGGTATAAACTGTCTCAATCCCCCTGTTTATCGTTGTTTGTGAACTTTTTTAATATTTTTATGAAAATACTGCTTCTTTTATCAATGTACTTAATCAAAAAAACAGACAGACTTTTTAATTTTCATATGAAAATATTTCAAAGTCTGTCTGCTCAATATGCATATATTAAATGCACTTATTATTTACTTAAAAATTCTTCTTTCCCTATTAAAAGAGGAAAACTTCATTCTCCTCTACCCGGACCAGAACACC
>OHAN01001005.1_pt1 | contig 25116 bp, 21 predicted proteins | sample 1577121 | NCBI WGS metagenome assembly OHAN01 (sample SAMEA3541554, study PRJEB24748) | human gut metagenome | biome: human gut; feature: human-associated habitat; material: faeces | place: China | collected 2012 | reverse complement strand
GACCTCGGGTGTCGGCGTCGGCGTGGTCTCCACATAGCTGTCACTCGTGCTCTCGCTGCCGGCGGGCTCCTCCGTCGGCTCGGGCGTGGCCGTCGCCGTGGCGGCGCTGGAGGAGCTGACCACCGGCACCGTGTAGACCACGGCGTCCTTGTCGCCGGTGTGCTTCGGGATCGTCGTCAGCGCGGGGCGGTCATCTTCGGTAATGTAGCTGTGGGTGCGGATGTAGTTGAACAGCGCGTCCATCGCCGTGCGGGTCAGATGAATGCCGTCGCTCGTCTCTACATAGCCGCTCTTGGCGTAGCCGGTGACGGAATCCTTCAGCACCTCGGCGCTGTTCAGGAACTTCCAGTCCTTCTCCTGGCACATTTCAACGAGCGCTTTGTTGTACTCGTCCACCTGGGTCTGGGTCAGGCTCTGGTTGGAGTGCTGCTGCCCGATGGGCGGGATGGCGTTGACGATGATGTCCACGCTGGGGTAGGCGGTGACGATGGCCTCGATGCCGGTCCGGTAGTTTTTGACGAAGTCCGCGGCCTTATAGCCGGGGTTCAGGTCGTTCGTGCCGAAGGTCAGGATGACCCGGCGCGGCTGCAATTTCGCCACGGCTTGGGGCATTGTGATGTAGCCGGACGAAGTGCTTACCTGCACGCAGGCAAAGGTCACCAGGCTCTTGGCGGTCATGCCCACCGAGCCGATGGCGTTGTCGTAGCTGCAATAGTCGAACATGCGGTACATGCGGGCCGTGTTGCTGTCGCCCAGAAACAGCGTCTCGTCCACATAGCTGTCGCCCGCGTCGGAGGTCTGCTCAAGGATCGTCGAGGTGTAGGCCTGGGTATCGATGGTGTTTTCCTCTTTATTATAGCCGCTCTCGACGACCATGGACGCGCTGTCCACGGTGGACACGCTCTGGGCGTCCGCGCCGCCGAGGTCGATGCCGCCGATGAGCACCAGCGAGATGCCGACGCTGACCAGCAGCATGACGCTGCACAGAGCCAGCACCAGATACATCTTGCTGCGCATATCCAGCGCTTTTTTCTTTTGTGATTTGGTTTTGCCTGCCATGAAAGGCTCCTTTCGCGTGGGAGCATGGAGTGTTTACACAATATATAAATTCATTTTACACCATTTTCCACCGGAACGCCAGTCTTTTCGCAATTTTTACATAATTTGCCGCAAAACAAAAACCCCGCCGAAGCGGGGGTAAACAGAAATGAGGATAGCTGTGTTAAAAGGCTTCCCCCTCATCCGGCCCTGCGGGGCCACCTTCAGTCTACGCGCTAAGAGCCGCCTACGGCGGTTGCGCTCCGACACGCGCCTGCGGGCGCAGCCCCTCGGGGGAAGGCTTTGGGAGAATCATTCCTTCGGCAGCAGATGTGCCTTCTCCAGGGCGGGGCGCAGGGCGATGTACAGGACAACGGCGCAGACGGTGGAGAGCAGGGAGTTGACCAGCGTCACACCGCTGGCGATCTTGGTCACGACGGAGACGAACTCCGCGGGCTGGCCAAAGATGTACAGGTTGCGGAAGTAGCCGATGAACGGGTCGGTGAACACGTTGACCAGCAGGCCGCTGAAGGCCGACGCCGTGACGGCGGCCACGTACTTGAGCTTGTTGCCGGTGGGGAAGGTCCTGAGGTGGATGACCTTGTGGGACACCGCGCCGCAGACCAGACCGATGATGAATTTCAGAATAAAGGTCGTGATGGCGTAGCCCGGGTCACCGGCGACAACGTCGGCCAGCGCCAGGCCGATGGCACCGGCCAGACCGCCGGACACACCGTCCAGCAGCATGGCGGTCAGCGCCGTGAAGGTGTTGCCTAGATGGAAGCTGGACCCCGTGCCAAAGACGTTCGGGATGCGGAAGAACTCATACGCGACAAAGCTCAGCGCGGCCATGATGCCGATGATGCTGATTTTCTGCACAGTGAATTTCGTTTTAGTCAGCGCTGCGATCAGCAGTGCCAGGGCTGCTACGACGAACAGCAGCAGCCACATCGTTGCGGTAGACATAGTTTCGTACACCTCTATTGACATTTTCCTTCCGGGAAGGTATGTTTTTATTATACTGATTTCTGGCTCTGAATAAATGCTCAGTTTTTAAATTTTTTATGGGGCCAGTATGGAGGACTGTCATGATAGAGTTGGATGCCGACCAAAAAACGCCGCTGTATGAGCAGCTGTACGCCGCCCTGGCGGACGAGATACGCCGCGGCGACCGCGCCCCCGGCACGCCTTTGCCAGGGTCGGCTACAGCGGCGCTCCTGTAAACGTGCACAAGGTGGACGTCGCCTTCCGCTCGGCGGCCGGCACGGTGCGCGTGTGCGTCGACGGCGCGGGCATCCCGTTTTCCGAGGAGAAAGCCAAAAAGGTCCTGCTCGAACAGGAGATCGAGATCCTCGTGGACCTCAAGTCCGGCGACGAGGGCGCGACCGCCTGGGGCTGCGACCTGACGTATGACTACGTGAAGATCAACGGCGACTACCGCACCTGAACCGGGAGGAACACCATCATGGACATCACGAATCCGCAGCGCGCGAAGGTACTCGTCCACGCGCTGCCCTACATACAGGAATACAGCGGCAAGATCGTCGTCATCAAATACGGCGGCAACGCCATGATCAGCGACAAGCTCAAAGACTCCGTCATGCGTGACATCGTGCTGCTGTCGCTCATCGGGGTGAAGGTCGTGCTCGTGCACGGCGGCGGGCCGGAGATCACGGAAACGCTCGACAAGCTCGGCAAGCAGACGCAGTTTGTCGACGGCCTGCGCGTCACGGACGCGGAGACGGCCGACGTCGTGCAGATGGTCCTCGCCGGGAAGATCAACAAGACGCTCGTCAACCTCATCGGCCACAAGGGCGGCCGGGCGATCGGCCTGTCGGGCATCGACGGGCAGATGATCCAGGCGCGCGTGCGCGATGAACGCCTCGGCTACGTGGGCGAGATCACGAAGGTCGACGTGCGCCCCATCCTCGACGTGATCGACAAGGGCTACATCCCCGTCGTGTCCACCGTCGGGTGCGACACGCAGGACCATGTCTACAACATCAACGCCGACACGGCGGCCGCGCGCATCGCGGGCGAGCTCGGCGCCGAGAGCCTCATCGCCATGACCGACATCAGCGGCATCCTGCGCGACAAGGACGACCCCTCCACGCTCATCCCCGTCATCCACACGGCAGACGCGCGCGCGCTCATGGAGTCCGGCGTCATCAACGGCGGCATGCTGCCGAAGGTGACCTGCTGCATCGACGCCATCCGCTTGGGCGTGCACCGCGTCTTTATCATCGACGGCCGCGTGCCGCACGCCATCCTGATCGAAATGCTGACAAACGAAGGCATCGGCACCATGTTCGTTGCCGGACAAGGAGGAAAAACAGATGAACATTCCGCAACTTGATAACACCTATATCGCCAACACCTACGCCCGCTTCCCCGTGACGATCGCGCGCGGAAAAGGCTCGCTCGTCTGGGACGCGGACGGCAAGGTCTATATCGACATGGCGACGGGCATCGCCGTCAACAGCTTCGGCATCGCCGACCCCGCGTGGATCCGCGCCGTGACCGAACAGCTGTGCACCGTGCAGCACGCATCGAACCTGTACTACACCGCGCCCGACGCGCAGCTGGCGCAGCTGCTGTGCGAAAAGACCGGCATGAAGAAAGTCTTCTTCTCCAACTCCGGCGCAGAGGCCAACGAGTGTGCCATCAAGGCCGCGCGCAAGTACGCCGCCGACCATAAGGGGCCGGAGTACCACACCATCATCACGCTCAAAAACAGCTTCCACGGCCGCACGATCACGACGCTCGCCGCGACCGGGCAGGACGTGTTCCACCACGACTTTCTGCCGCTGACGGAGGGCTTTGCCTACGCCGAGGCGAATAACCTCGACGATCTCAAGGCGCAGGTCGCCGCACACAAGTGCGCCGCCATCATGATGGAGGTCGTGCAGGGCGAGGGCGGCGTCATCCCGCTGACGCAGGAATTCGTCAAGGGTGCGGCCCAGCTCGCCGCCGAGCAGGACATCCTGCTCATCTGCGACGAGGTGCAGATCGGCAACGGCCGCAGCGGCAAGCTCTACGGCTACATGCACTACGGCATCACGCCGGACATCGTCTCCACGGCCAAGGGCCTCGGCGGCGGCCTGCCGCTGGGCGCAACGCTGCTCGGCGAGAAGGTGCAGGACGTGCTCACCCCCGGCAGCCACGGCTCGACCTTCGGCGGCAACCCGGTCTGCTGCGCCGGCGCGCTGAGCATCCTGCACCGGATCGACGGTCCGCTGCTGCAGTCCGTGCAGGAAAAGTCCGACTTCATCGTCAACGAACTCACCGGCGCCAAGGGCGTCAAGAGCGTCACGGGCCTGGGCCTGATGCTCGGCGTGGAGCCGGAGCGCCCGGTCAAGGACGTCATCAATGAATGTATGGCGCGCGGCGTGCTCGTCATCTCGGCGAAGAACAAGGTGCGCCTGCTGCCGGCGCTCAACATCCCCATGGCGCAGCTCGAGCAGGCAGTCAGCGTGCTCAAAGACGTCTGCGCCGGAGAATAAGGAGGAACACCGACATGCATCTCAAAGGGAACGATTTTCTCAAGCTGCTCGACTACACGCCCGAGCAGATCGACTACCTGCTCAACCTTGCCGCCAAGCTCAAGGCCGAGAAAAAGGCCGGCATCCCGCACCGCCTGTGCGAGGGCAAAAACGTCGCGCTCATCTTTGAAAAGACGAGCACGCGCACGCGCAGCAGCTTCGAGGTCGCGGCGCACGATCTGGGCATGGGCAGCACATATCTCGACTCCACCGGCTCGCAAATCGGCAAGAAGGAGAGCATCGCCGACACGGCGCGCGTGCTCTCGGGCATGTTCGACGGCATTGAGTACCGCGGCTTCGGCCAGTGCATCGTCGAGGAGCTGGCGCAGTACGCCTCCGTCCCGGTCTGGAATGGCCTGACGGACGAATTTCACCCGACACAGATCCTCGCGGACTTTCTGACCATCCGGGAGCACTTCGGCTCGCTGGAGAACATCCACCTCGTCTACATGGGCGACGCGCGTTTCAACATGGGCAACTCCCTCATGGTCGGCTGCGCGAAGATGGGCATGCACTTCACGGCCTGCGCGCCCGAGGGCTACTTCCCCGATGCGCAGCTCGTCGCGGCGTGTCAGGCCATTGCGGCGCAGACGGGCGCGACGCTCGACTTCCTCTCCGACCCCGCCGCGGCCGTGCAGGGCGCGAACGTGATCTATACCGACATCTGGGTCTCCATGGGCGAGCCAGAGAGCGTCTGGGCCGAGCGCATTGCCGCGCTCGCGCCGTATCAGGTCAACGCGGCGCTCATGGCCAAGGCCGACCCCAACGCCATCTTCATGCACTGCCTGCCGGCGTATCACGACAAAAAGACCGCCATCGGCAACGAGATGTGCACGCGCTTCGGCCGCGAGGCCATGGAGGTCACGGACGACGTGTTTGAAAGCGCGCAGTCGGTCGTGTTTCAGGAGGCCGAAAACCGCATGCACACCATCAAGGCCGTCATGGCGGCGACGCTTGCGGAGATCGAGCTATGAAGCGCTATCTCGTACTCGAAAACGGCGAGGTCTTTGCGGGCCTCGCTTTCGGCGCACCGTGCGACACGGTGGGCGAGCTAGTGTTTACCACCGGCATGAACGGCTACATCGAGACGCTCACGGACCCGAGCTACTGCGGCCAGATCGTGCTGCAGACGTTCCCGCTCATCGGCAACTACGGCATCATCCCGGCCGATTTTGAGGGCAAATGCTGCGTGCGCGGCTACGTCGTGCGCGAGCAGTGCCAAACGCCGTCAAACTTCCGGTGTGAGCAAACGCTCGACGCGTTTTTGAAGGAAAACAACATCCCCGGCATCGCCGGCATCGACACCCGCGCCGTCACGCGCATCCTGCGCGAGGCCGGCACGATGAACGCCGCCATCTGCGACACGGTGCCGGACGATCTCGCGCCCCTGCGCGCCTACCGTATCACGGACCCCGTGCCGCAGGTGACGACGCCGGAAAGCTACACCCTCCAGCCGGAGGGCGATGTGCTGCACCGCGTGGCGCTCATCGACTACGGCGCGAAGCGCAACATCGCGCGCGAGCTCTGCCGCCGCGGCTGCGCCGTGACGGTGCTGCCCTGCACGGTCACGGCGGAGGACATCCTCGCCGCCGGGTATGACGGCGTCATGCTCTCCAACGGCCCCGGCGACCCAACGGACAATGTCGCCCAGATCGCGGAGATCGCCAGGCTCTTCGGCCGCATCCCGATGTTCGGCATCTGCCTCGGCCACCAGCTCATGGCGCTGGCGCAGGGCGGCAGCACCGTGAAGCTCAAGTACGGCCACCGCGGCGTGAACCAGCCGGCGCGCGACGTGTGCGGCACGCGCACGTTCCTCACCAGCCAGAACCATGGCTACGCCGTCGTGCCCGAGAGCGTGAAAACCGGCGTCATCCGCTACGTCAACGCCAACGACGGCACGTGCGAGGGCATCGACTACCCCGACCTGCGGGCCTTTTCCGTGCAGTTTCACCCCGAGGCGTGCTCGGGCCCGCACGACACGGCCTTTCTCTTTGACCGATTCTGTGACCTGATGGGAGGTGCGCACCATGCCGATTGATTCCAGCATCCGCAAAGTCATGGTCATCGGCTCCGGCCCGATCGTGATCGGTCAGGCGGCGGAGTTTGACTATGCCGGCGCGCAGGCGTGCCGCGTGCTGCACGACGCGGGCGTGAACGTCGTGCTCGTCAACTCCAACCCCGCGACGATCATGACCGACAAGGCCCTCGCGGATGAAATTTATCTCGAGCCGCTCACGCTGACCTCCGTCAAGCGCATTATTGAAAAGGAGCAGCCCGACAGTCTCCTCGCCGGGCTCGGCGGGCAGACGGGCCTGACGCTCGCGATGGAGCTCGACAAGGAGGGCTTCCTGCAGCAGCACAACGTCCGCCTCATCGGCACGAACGCCGAGGCCATCGACAAGGCCGAGGACCGTGAGCTCTTTAAGGAGACCATGGCCGCCATCGGCGAGCCGACCATCCCCTCCGGCATCGCGAACACCGTGGCAGAGGCGCTGGAGGTCGCGGGCAGCATCGGCTACCCCGTCATCATCCGCCCGGCGTTCACGCTCGGCGGCGCGGGCGGCGGCGTGGCCTACAGCCCGGAGGAGCTCTCCTCCGCCGCGCAGACCGGCCTCGACGCGTCCCCCATTACCCAGATCCTCGTCGAGCGCTATATCTACGGCTGGAAAGAGATCGAGTTTGAGACCATGCGCGACGGTGTGGGCAACGTCATCGCCGTGTGCAGCATGGAAAACTTCGACCCCGTCGGCGTGCACACCGGCGACAGCATCGTCGTCGCTCCGGCGCTGACGCTCTCGGACAAGGAGTTTCAGATGCTGCGCAGCGCGGCGCTGAACATCATCTCCGCGCTCGACATCGTCGGCGGCTGCAACTGCCAGTTCGCGCTCAATCCCGACAGCTTTGAGTACGCCGTCATCGAGGTCAACCCCCGCGTGTCGCGCTCGTCGGCGCTTGCGTCGAAGGCAACCGGCTACCCGATCGCGAAGATCACGACGAAGATCGCCCTCGGCTACACGCTCGATGAGATCCAAAACGACATCACCGGCAAGACCTGCGCCTGCTTCGAGCCCGCGCTGGACTACGTCGTCGTGAAGTTCCCCAAGTGGCCGTTTGACAAGTTTGTCGGCGCGTCCCGCCGTCTCGGCACGCAGATGAAGGCCACCGGCGAGGTCATGGCCATCGGCACGAACTTTGAGAGCGCGCTGCTCAAGGCCGTGCGCGGCGCCGAGATCCATCTCGACACGCTGCACGCCAAGCCGCTGTCTGACCGCCCGGTGCGCGACCGGCTCGCCGACTGCGACGATCACCGCCTGTTCACCGTCTTTGAGGCGCTGTGCAGCGGCGTGTCCATCGACGAGATTCACGACATCACCCGCATCGACCGCTGGTTTCTGGCCCGGCTGCAAAACCTCGTGGACTACGAGGCGAGTATTCAGGGCGGCCTGACGCCGGAGCTTTATCAGCGCGGCAAATACCTCGGCTATCCGGACGCGGCGCTGCGCCGCCTGTCTGGCAGCGAGGCGCTGCCCCCCTTCCGCGCGGGCTACAAGATGGTCGATACCTGCGCCGCCGAGTTCGACGCGCAGACCCCGTATTTCTACGCCAGCGCGGACGCGCGCTGCGAGGCGCGCACCTTCCCGCGCAGCGGCAAGCCCGTCGTCATGGTGCTCGGCTCCGGGCCGATCCGCATCGGCCAGGGCATTGAGTTTGACTATTCGTCCGTCCACTGCGTGTGGACGCTCAAGGCCATGGGCTATGACGTCGTCATCGTCAACAACAACCCCGAGACCGTCTCCACGGACTACGACACCGCCGACCGGCTGTATTTCGAGCCGCTCACGGCCGAGGACGTGCTGCAGATCATCGACGTGGAGCAGCCCGTCGGCGTCGTGGTCGCCTTCGGCGGTCAGACCGCCATCGCGCTCACGCAGACGCTCGACCGCCACGGCATCCGCATCCTCGGCACGTCGGCCGAGGGCATCGACATCGCCGAGGACCGCGAGCGGTTCGACGAGCTGCTCGAGCGCTTCCACATCTCGCGCCCGAAGGGCATGGGCGTGCAGACGCTGCCCGAGGCGCTCCACGCCGCGCAGACGCTCGGCTACCCCGTGCTGCTGCGCCCGTCGTACGTCATCGGCGGCCAGAACATGAAGATCGTCCACGACGACGCCGAGGTCACGACGTACATGCAGCGCATCCTCGCGCAGGGCATCGACAACCCCGTGCTCGTCGACAAATACATGATGGGCACGGAGCTGGAGGTGGACGTCATCTCCGACGGCACGGACGTGCTCATCCCCGGCATCATGGAGCACATCGAACGCGCCGGCGTACACAGCGGCGACTCCATTGCCGTCTACCCGCCGTACAACCTCAACGACATGATGACGGAGAAGATCGTCGACAGCTCGCGCAAGCTCGCCCTCGCGCTCGGCACGAAGGGGCTTGTGAACATCCAGTACCTCATCTGGGAAAACGAACTCTACGTCATCGAGGTCAACCCCCGCGCCTCGCGCACCGTGCCGTACATCAGCAAGGTCACGGGCGTGCCGATGGTGGACGTAGCCTCGCGCGTCATGCTCGGCGCGCCGCTGAAGAGCCTCGGCTACGGCACCGGCCTGCACCCCATCCCGCCGTATTACGCGGTCAAGGTGCCGGTGTTCTCGTTTGAAAAGCTCGGCGACGTCAACGCCTACCTCGGCCCGGAGATGAAGTCCACGGGCGAGGTGCTCGGCCTCGGCAAGACGATGCAGGAGGCGCTGTTCAAGGGCCTGACCTCGGCCGGCATGGTCGTCGGCCAGCACCCGGACGGCCGCCACGGCGTGTTCGTGAGCGTGGACACGCACGACCTCGGCGAGATCGTGTCGCTGGCCAAGAAGCTCGACGACCTGCACTTCGCCCTTTATGCGACCGAGGAGACCGCCGCCGCCATCGCGCGCCTCGGCATCGACGTCGTGACCGTGGACGGCATCCGCGAGAGCGACCACGCCTTCGCCCTGCTCGAGAGCGGCTGCATCGACTACATCGTCTACACCGGCGCGCTCAAGGACGCGACCATGGACGATTACATCGCCCTGCACCGCCGCGCGCTGCAGCTCGGCATCCCGTGCTTCACCTCGCTCGACACGGCCAACGCCCTGGCGGACATCATCGCCAGCCGCTACAATGAGCGCAACACCGAGCTCGTGGACATCAACCACATGCGCACCGAGCGCCAGAGCCTGAAGTTTGCGAAAATGCAGGCCACCGGCGACGACTATATCTACGTCGAGAACTTTGACGGGCACATCACCTGTCCCGAGTCGCTGTGCATCCCGCTCTGCTCGCGCCACCGCGGCATCGGCGGCTACGGCATCGTGCTCATCGAGCACAGCAACGTGGCCGACGCGAAAATGCGCGTCTTCAACCGCGACGGCAGCGCCGGCGGCATGGGCGGCAACGCCATCCGCTGCGTGGCCAAGTACCTGTACGACAACGGCATCGTGCCGCGCGACGATCTCACGATCGAGGCCGGCGGCCTCGTGCACCGGCTGCACCTGTACACGCGCTTCGGCACGGTCGGCCTCGTGACGGTCGACATGGGCAAGCCCGCGTTTGAACCCGCCAATGTGCCCGTGACGCTCGCGGGCGAGCGCGTGATCGACCGGCCGGTGACCATCGCCGGCGGGGAGTACCGCATCACGTGCCTCTCGATGGGCAACCCCCACTGCGTCGTCTTTGCCGACCGCGTGGATGAGGTAGACGTCGCGCGCCTCGGCCCGCAGTTTGAGCACGCGGACATCTTCCCCGCGCGCACGAACACGGAGTTCATCCGCGTCGTCAACCGCACGACGATCAAAATGCGCGTCTGGGAGCGCGGCAACGGTGAGACCCGCGCCTGCGGCACCGGCGCGTGCGCGGCCGTGGTGGCCGCCACGGAAAACGGCCTGTGCCCGAAGGGCGAACCCATCACCGTCAAGGTCAGCGGCGGCGACCTGATCGTCACCTATGACGACGACGGCGTGCGCCTGACCGGCAACGCCGAGCTCGCCTTCACCGGCGTGACCACGTACTGAGACCCCCAAAAGAAAAAAATCACCCGCATCCGGACCGGATGCGGGTGATTTTTTCTGCCGCGCCGCTCAGCCGCGCATGGCGGCGGCGAAGGCGTCGATGCGCGCGATGTCGAGCTTCGGCTCGGCATACTGCGCGCGGTACTGCGGCGATGTCATCAGTGCGCCGAAGAGCTGCTTGTAGGCGTAGCTCATCTTCTCGTACTGCATCTTGCCGCCGAGGATATCCTTCGCGGCCGCGTGCTCCAGCAGCGCGGGCGAGAAGAAGTGCTCGAGATAGCCCTCCGTACCGGGCGTGGTATAGCAGCACAGATACAGCCCGAGTTTCTTGCCCAGCAGCGTCTTTTCGTTCCGGCGCAGGAAGCGCCGGATGTGCTTGTCGAGCTTGAACATGTACACGCAGCTGCCGATGATGACCGTGTCGTATTCCTCGAGCGTGATGCCGCGCTCGCGGATGTTGCGCACCGTCACGTCGCCGCCGACGGCGCTCTTGAGCATATAGGCGATCTCCTCCGTCGCGCCGTAGCGCGAGGCGAACAGGATCAGCGTTTTCATGCAGTGACCTCCTTTGTCCGCCCTGCCGGGCGGCCCCTTCTTTATGTAAGAGTATAGGAAGCCGCCGCGCCGCTGTCAAGCGCTGCGCGCGATTTTTTTACCCGACCGGCACGGGCTCGCCCTGTTTCGGCGCCGGCTCTCTGCGCCGCGCCTTGGGGATGTTGATCGTCAGGATGAGCGCTTCGTCCGTCTCCTGCCGGTGCATGCCGGCGTCGATGCCGCCCTGCTTCATGAGGTCGAGACTGTGCGAGATCGTGTTGAGAAACACGCGCACGTCCTTGAGGATAAAGGTCTTCTGCTGCTCGCTCTCGGGCGCGGTCTTGGCCTCGAGCAGGCGCTCGATGTAGGCGTCCGTCGCGGCGACGTTCAGGTCGCGGCTGAGGATATAGGCCAGCGCCTCGCGCTGCTCGGCCGGCGTCTCAAGGCGCAGCAGCGCGCGGCCGTGCCGCTCGGTGAGCCCGGCGTTGCGCATGGCGTTGAGCACATCCTCCGGCAGGCGCAGCAGGCGGAGCTTGTTCGCCACGGCCGACTGCGACTTGCCCAGCCGCCGCGCGCACTCCTCCTGGCTCAGGCCGAAGAGCCGGATGAGCTGCGCGATGCCGCGCGCCTCCTCGAGAAAGTCGAGGTCGTTGCGCTGGAGGTTTTCCACCAGCGCGATGAAGCTCGCCTCCTCGAGATCCAGCTCCATGACGATGCACGGCACCTCACTGAGCCCCGCCATGCGCGCGGCGCGCAGGCGGCGCTCCCCGGCCACGAGCTCATACCCGCCCTGCCGCGGCCGCACGGTCAGCGGGCTGAGCACGCCGTACTCGGCGATGCTGCGCGAGAGCTCCTCGAGCTGCGCCGGGGAAAAATTCTGCCGCGGCTGGACCGCGCTCGGCGCGATCGCGTCCACCGCCAGATACACGATGCTGCCGCGGGCCGCGCGGCTGCGATGGTTGGAAAACTGCATAGCACACCCTCCATATCTTGTGTTTTACAACACAAAAATAATCCACATATTGCGCAAAACGCGGCGAAATCGGGCGCGCGCAGAAAAAAAGAGGGCGGACTGCTTACAGTCCGCCAAAAACAGGGTCGTGGGATAAAGATATGAGCCGTGGCTTCCAAACTGCGGAAGTCAATTGGATAAGCTGTGATGGTATTGTAGCGCCGGGCGCGCAAAATGTAAAGAGCGAACGGTGTCGTCCGGGCACTAGTTTTGTCGGCGGCGGAATCTTTTTTCGCGCGCCGGGCATACTGACCGGGAGTACACAGCAAAGGAGATGGAAGCATATGCAGGTGATCGACCGTATCGCGCTGATCCTTGCGATCATCGGCGGGCTCAACTGGGGCAGCATCGGTCTGTTCCGGTTCGATCTCGTGGCATGGATCTGCGGCGGGCAGGCCTCCGTGGTTGCCCGCGTGATCTACACACTCGTGGGTCTGGCCGCGATCTGGTGCATTTCCCTGCTCTTCCGCGGCCGCGACGAAATCGACGGCGACACGGAGGAGGCATAATGCCCCGGCAGCAAAAAAACGGCATGGCCGACGCCATGCCGTTTTTTTTGCGCGCTTATCCCAGCCGCTGCATCGCCAGCGCGCTGCCGGGGAAGCGGTCGAACGCATCGAGCGGCGGCAGATACGCCTCCAGCGCGTGCACCAGCTCGCCGCCGAGCAGGCCGCCGAGCGTGTTGAGCATCAGGTCGTCCACGTCACACAGGCGGTACGAGCCGCGGAACACGAAAAACAGCCCCGTGAGCTGCCCCAGCTCAATGAACGCCGAAAACGCGAGCGACGCGAGCGCGATCTTCCCGAGATCCAGCCCGCAGACATAGCGCAGGTACATACCAAACGGCAGCAGCATCAGAATGTTGCACACGACCTGCAGCACCGTGCGGTCCAGCAGCGCCGGCAGATACGTGCGCGCATCGGAGAGCACGAGCGGCGTCTCGCGCAGGAAATCGGCCACGAACTGAAACGGAACGAACTGGATCCGGTACGTGCTCAGCTTTGCCGCCTGCGCCGCATCCGGCAGCGGGAAAAACACGAGCGCCAGCACGCACAGCACGTAAAACAAAAACAGACCGCCGAACACGGTGCGCACCCAGTTGAAGCAGCGCGCACGCACCTGCCGGCAGAAAAGCGGCACGGCCACCAGCGCCGCGATGAGCGGAAACGCATAAGCCGCCAGCCGGATACTGCCCAGAAGATTTGTCATGATCCTTGCCTCCCATCGGGGCGCTCCCGCCCCGGTTTCTGGCTTCAGTATAGCGCTGGACGGCATCACACCGCCATCGTTTTGGCTTACAGTTGGCTTACATCTTCGTAAGGCGGCGCGGCAGGGCGCAAAAAAGCCGGGCGCATCTCAATGGACGCGCCCGGCCGTGCGGACAGATATTCCCCCTCAAGCGACGAGAAAGAACTTCACGAGGAAGATCACCGAGATAACATACGTCAGAACGGAGACGTCCTTGCCCTTGCCCGTGCAGAGCTTGAGCACGGAGTAGCTGATGAGGCCCAGGCCGATGCCGTGGCCGATGGAGCCGGAGATCGGCATGGAGATGAGCATGATGGCCACCGGCAGGCTCTGGTAAATGTCGTCAAAGTCGATCTTCTTGAGGCCGCCGAGCATGAGCAGGCCGACGTAGATGAGCGCGGAGCTCGTCGCGGCGGCGGGGATGATGGCGGCGATGGGTGCGAGGAACATGCTCGCGAGGAAGAGCACGCCGGTCGTCAGGGCAGTCAGGCCCGTGCGGCCGCCGGCCTCGACGCCGGAGGCGGACTCGACGAACGTCGTGACGGTGGACGTGCCGGTGCACGCGCCCGCGACGGTGCCGACGGCGTCGGCCAGCAGCGCCTCGCGCATGCGCGGCATGTTGCCGTCCTTGTCGACCATGCCGGCGCGGCTCGCCGTGCCGACGAGGGTGCCGATGGTATCGAACATGTCAATGATGCAGAACGTGATGACGAGCGTCACGACCGTGAACCAGCCGATCTCGCCAAGAGCGGCAAAGTCAAACTTAAACAGGGTCGTCTCGGCCATGTCGCCGAACGCAGGCACGAAGGACGCCCCCTTAAGCGACGCGAACGGGTTCGTGTGCAGGAAGATGGCCTCGCCCGCCCAGTAGATACCGGACGCGCAGAGCATGCCCAGCAGCACGGAGCCCTTGATCTTCTTGTGCGCGAACAGCACGATCAGAAACAGGCCGACGAACATGGTCACGACCGTGAGCACCATCTGCGGGTAGCCGTCGCCCATGTTGGCCTTGGCGAGGCTGGGCGTGAGCGCGCCGAAGAAATCGCGCATGACGTAAAACGGGCCGCCGTCGCTCGAGTACACGCCGGCGTTGGAGCCGATGCCGATGTTGAGCAGCATGAGGCCGATGGCCGGCGCGATGCCGAGCCGGATGCCGAGCGGGATGGCCTCGACGATCTTCTCGCGCACCTTGAGCACCGAGAGAATGATGAACACGATGCCCTCGATGAGGATGACGCACAGCGCCGTCTGGAACGACTGCAGGTAGCTCATGCCGGTCAGGCTGACGATGTTGGCCACGACGACGGCGAAAAAGCTGTTGAGCCCCATGCCGGGCGCCATGGCAAAGGGCTTGTTGGCCGCGAACGCCATGACGAGCGTGCCGACGGCGGAGGCGATGCAGGTGGCGAGGAACACGCCGTTCCAGAGCTGCGGGCCGCCCTCGGCGCCGAAGCCGGTCAGCAGGTTCGGGTTGAGCGCGATGATGTACGCCATGGTCATGAACGTCGTCAGGCCGGCGACGATCTCGGTGCGTACGGTGGTGTTGTTTTCTTTCAGGTGAAAGAGCTTTTCCATTGGGATCCCCTCTCCATAAAGTTTTTGCCGGGAACGCAAAACGCCGTCAGTATAACGCGATTTGCCCCACCTGTCAACGACAAAAACCGGACACGGAATGTCCCGTGTCCGGTCCTGAAATTGCAGGCGTTTTTTACCCCTGCGCGGGGCAGTCGCGCGCGTGGCAGGTGAAGAGAATGACCTGCCGGTGCTGCGCGATTTCGCCGAAGAGCGCACGCGCACGCTTGGCGCGCGCATCGTCGAAATTCACGAGCGTGTCGTCGAGCACGAGCGGGCACGGATCGTCCGCCGGGCACGTCAGCTCACACAGCGCCAGCCGCACGGACAGGTACAGCAGGTCCGCCGTCCCGGCCGAGAGATAGGCCGTGTCGCGCGGCGTCGGGTCGTCGGCGCTGCGCGCCTTGGCCGACAGGTCGCGCGCGAGCACGAGCTCGTCATAGCGTCCGTCGGTGAGGTAGTCCATGTAGTCCGCCGCCTTCTGCGCCAGCTGCGGGGAAAAGCGGCTCTGTAGCTCGGCGTCCGCGCGGCCGAGCGTCTCGATCGCGAGGGCGATGGCGGCATACTGCCGCTCGAGCGCGTCGCGCCGTTCGAGCAGCTGCGCGTGCTCGCTGCCCAGCGCCATCGGGTCGCCAATGGCGAGCGCCGCGCCCGTGAGCTGCGCCTGCTGCGTGCGCAGGCGCGTGCGCACGCTCTCGAGCGCGCACTTGCGCTGGTAGAGCGCGGCGGCCTCGCCCGTGCCGCTCTCAAAGTCCAGACTCTGCAGCAGCCGCTCGTGCGTCTCGCACTGGTGCTCGCGCGCATCCTCGAGCGCGGCGGCGGCTTTCTGCTCCGCCTGCATGGCGGCCGCGCACGCGCGGTAGGCAGCCCGGTGCACCTCCGCCTGATAGTAGATGCCGTCCGCGTCCTGCGCGCCGTAGCTGCGCAGGAGCTCCCCGAGCGCGGCGGCGGCCTCCTGCGCGCGCTTTTTGCCGCTCCTGGCAACGATCAGCAGCACGACGGCCAGCACCGCAAGCGCGATGGCCGCATAATACAGCGGCTGCGCCACAAGATAACCCAGCGCCGCACACAGCGCAGCCAGCACAAGCGCCGCGATCCAGAAATACGGCTTGCCGCCGTGCTCCGCCGTCCCGGCGAGGGACTCGGCCCGCTGCGCGTCGCGCTCGGCGGTCTCGCCCGCCTCGTCCGGCGTCTGCACACCGAAGTGCGTCTGCTCGAGCGCGGTGCGCCTGGCCGCGGCGTCCCGCCGCGCCTGTTCGAGCGTCTGCTCGAGCGTGCGCAGGTTCGATTTTTCCTCGCCCATGCTGCTCAGCGCCGCGCGGCGCTGCCGCTGCCGGGCGGCGTTCATCTGCTCGGTCACGGTCTGCAGCTCCGCGTCCGTCTGCCGGAGCTCGGCGGCGCAGGCCGCCTGCTCCTGCGCGTTGTGCTCGAGCCGGTGCAGCTGCTCTTCCACCGTCGTGATGCGCCCCTCCAGCTCCGGCAGCGCGCCGTGCTGGCCGCTGCGCCGGCGGCGCAGCCACGCGCGCAGCTGCGCGTCGGCCTCGGTATAGGAGCTCGCCTCCTCGCCGGAGGTCACGATGGCAGAGATGCGCTTTTCCAGCTCCGGCGTACCCGTCACGACGAGGCCGCCCTGCCCGATGAACGCGGTGCGCGCGAACACCTCGGCCGACACGCCCGTGAGCTGCTCGCCCGCGTCCGCCGCCGTCAGGCCCGGCACCGGGATGTCCGTGCCGGTGTACACCGCCGAAAAGCCGCGCAGCGGCGCATTCGGCGCCTCCGTCCAGCGGCGGATCGTGATGCGTTTTCCGCCCTGCTCGAGCTCGAGCTCGCCCGCCATGGGCTTGCCGCTCCAGGGCGCGTATTTCTGCTTGTCGGGCACGAACCCGGCGCGTGCGCGCTGGGACGTGTCGATCCCGTAGAGCATGGCGCGCAGGAACGCACACCACGTGCTCTTGCCGCTCTCATTCGGCGCGTAGATGATATTCAGGCCTGTGTCGAGCCGCAGCTGCTCGCCGTCGAGCGTGCCGAACGTGCCCTGCATATGCCGGATGATCACAGCGTCACCACCTCCTCGTCGTGGTCCAGTGCCGCAAGGCCCCAGCGCGCGGCCATGACGATGGTTTCACGCGCGCGGTCGGAGTCCGCGGCATCGTATTGTTGCTTCAGTCGGGCCAGAAACTGCCCGCGCAGCGTGCCCTCGCCCGCCCGCGCCCAGAGATCGCGGCATGCGCGCGTCTCGTCGCGCAGCTGCAGCGCGAACACCCGGCCCTCGAGCGCTGCGCGCAGCGCAGCGGGGTTCGGTGCGCGGTCGGTCTCACCCGTGAGCACGATGCGGTAGATATTGCGCGCAGCCCCCTCCGGCAGCGCCGCGAGCGCCGCCTGCACGGGGTCCACGTCCGTGACGTCCACGCGCAAAATCTCATACCGCCGCCCGGACACAGGCACAAGCCGCGCCTGCACGTCGCCCGCAGCGACGTCCACGAGCAGCACGCCTTTCTCCCCCGTCTCGTCAAAGCCGCGGCCCTCCATGCAGCCCGGCCAGGCGTACACCGTGCCCCCGGCGCGCTGCACGCCGCCAAAGCGGTGCACGTGGCCGAAGGCGGCGTAGTCCAGCCCGCTGGCTGCAAGCTCCGCAGCCGACACGGGGTTATAGGCGGACGCGGGGTTTCCTACCTCGCCGTGCACGCAGAGCACGTCGAGCAGCCCCGCCTGCTTCGGCACGGAAAAGCCCCGCAGCAGCCCGGGGCAGCGGCTGTCGGTAAACGCCGCGCCCCAGACGCGCACGCCCAGCTCCGGCAGCGTGACGGCCTCGATGCGCTGTGTGCGGAAGATATGTACGTTCTCGGGAAACGTCAGGCGTGCATACGGCGCGCCCGCGCTGTAATAGTCGTGGTTGCCGGGCGCGAGAAACACCTCCGCCCCGCAGCCGGCAAACGTCTCGGCGAGCGCTTTGGCCGTCTCGGGGTAGGGGCTCGCGCTGTCGAGCAGGTCGCCCGCGAGCAGGATGATCTGCGCCCCGTGCGCCCGCGCCAGCTCCGGCAGAGCGCGCAGAAGGTCGCGCTGCTCCCGGCGGCGCTGCGCCGCCTGCGCGAGCGTGAGCGCCTCAAACGGCGAGTCGAGGTGCAGATCCGCCGCGTGCAGGATGCGCACGCTCATCTCAGGCGCACCAGCTGCACGTCGCGGCAGCGGCCGGTGTCGCTGTCGACCTCGAAGATCGCGCCCTCGAGCTTGGCCGCGCCCATGGCGGCCTCATAGCGCCGCGGCGGGTCGCCGAGGAACTTGCCGATCGACTGCTCCGGCGCGATGCCGAGCACGGCGTTGGCCGGACCCGTCATGCCGAGGTCGGTCAGGTAGCCCGTGCCCTCGGGCAGCACCTCGGCGTCGGATGTCTGCACGTGCGTGTGCGTGCCCCAGACGGCCGTCACGCGCCCGTCGAGGTAAAAGCCCATGGCGCGCTTTTCGCTCGTGGCCTCGGCGTGCATGTCCACGAGGACGATCTTCGCCTGCGTCTGGTCGAGAATGTCGTCCACGACGAGGAAGGGATTGTCCGTGTTCGCGTCGAGCGTGAAGCGCCCCATGAGGTTGATGACGCAGATCGGCCCGCCGCGCACGGAGTATTCGCCCCAGCCGCGGCCCGGGCACTGCGGCGCGAAGTTCGCCGGACGCAGGATGCGCTTTTTCTGCTCGAGATACGGCTGCAGCTCGTAGCGCGTCCACGTGTGGTTGCCGAGCGTGATGACGTTGGCCCCGGCGGCGAAGATGGCGTCGGCCTGCTTCGGCGTCACGCCGACGACGTTGGCGTTTTCGCCGTTGACGACGGTGAAATCAATGTGTTCCTGCTCCTGAAACGCGCGCAGGCGCTCGGTCAGAAACGTCAGGCCGGGCGCACCCACAACGTCGCCCACGGCCAGAATACGCAAGATCATGCGGATCCCTCCCATGCGATCGGAAGAAAATTTGATAATAGAAATAGTATACCACCGACGGCAGCGGGGAATCAATCCAGAAACTGGCGCGGCGCAGATTTCATAGCTTTTTGTCCGCGCGCGCATACTAGCCGTGCAGCGGTGCAGCTGCGAAGGGAGGCAGAAACGTGAAAGGAGACAGCAAAATGAACGCAATGCAGTTTGCCAAGGGCATGAGCATCGGCATGGGTGTCGGCATGGCGGTCGGCACGGCGGCGGGTTGGATGATGCACCCGCAGAAAAAGCGCACGAGCAACATCGTGGCGGACGCGGTGCGCACGGTCAGTGACGTGACGGACACCATCCGCGACACGATGGGCTGGTAAAAACGCAAAAAAGGAAAACTTTTTTGAAAAAGGGCTTGCAATTCCGGCCGGGCTATGCTACTATACTTAGGCGCGTTAGGAGCGCACTAAGCGCCGTTAGCTCAGCTGGATAGAGCGTCTGGCTACGGACCAGAAGGCCGGGGGTTCGAATCCCTCACGGCGTGCCATGAAAAAGTCTTGTAATCCTTGGGATTGCAAGACTTTTTTGTTTTTTCTTTTGTGCCGCTGACAGATTGGCTGCCGCAAAAAAGCGCACAAAAAGCGCACAAATCCGAAAAAACACGCCCAAAAGCAAGATACATCCGCAGGAAAGGATGTTATCTATGGCCACCATTCAGGAAAACAGGAAAAACGGCAAGCTGGTTTCGTACAAGTTTACAGCCTGCGTCGGCAGAGATGCCGCCGGTAAGCAGATTCGCTATTACCGCACATGGACGCCGCCCCGTGAATACGCTCCGGCAAGAGCCCGGAAATACGCACAGCTGGAAGCAGCCCAATGGGAGCAAGCCATCCGTAAGCACGGCACAAACAGCGCACAAGTGCTTGGAAGCGCAGCCGCTCGCCGCGCAGAAAAGACCGACTTCTGCGCATTTATCACTGACACATGGCTCCCCATTCAGGTATGCAACGGCAGCAAGAAGCCCAAAACCGAGGACTTTTACAAAAGCATGACCAAACTGATCTGCAAGTACTTTGACGGCTGGTTCCTGCAAGACATAAGACCTATCGACATCCAGAAGTACCTCATCTATCTGCGCACAGAATACACAGGCAAGTCCGGAAAGCCGCTCACGGCTAAAACACTTTCACATCAATACAGCACATTGCATCTGATTTTCGGTTACGCCGAACAGCAGGAGCTCATTTCGAAAAATCCGATGCGCAAAGTGAATGCGCCGAAGAAAGAAAAGCGGCCGGTGGACGCACTCACGCAAGCGCAGGCTCAGCGTTTCTTTCAATGTCTGCATGACTGTCCGCTGGATTTTCAGTGTATGCTGCACCTGCTGATCACAACCGGCATCCGCCGCGGCGAATGTTTGGGACTGAAGTGGAAGGATATTGACGCCCGCGCCGCCACGCTCAACATTGCACGCAATGTGACCTATACAGTCAAAAGCGGAACCATCGTCAGTTCCCCAAAAACAGCCGCCGGTATTCGCACGGTTCCCCTGCTGGGGGCCACATTGTCTCTGCTGCAGTCCTATCGGAACCAACAGTGCAGCGCACATCCGGGAATCAACCTTGATGAAGTGTTCCTGTTTCCGAGCAGCACTGACCTTTTTCACCCCCGCGACCCGAATGCCGTTACGCGCAAAGTCAAGCGCTTTATGTGCAGAAGCGGCCTGCCGGACATGTCCCCGCACGATCTTCGGCACAGCTGCGCAACGCTGCTGCTCAATAACGGCGCGGATGTGAAAAGCGTTCAGGCCATCCTCGGGCACGCCAACGCCAGCACGACCTTAAACTTCTATGTCAAGGCCGACTTGCAGCAAATGAAAACCGCAGCAGATAAGCTCGGCACGGCGTTCGGGCTATAACAGAATCCCTGCTATCGAGAGGATTCGATAGCAGGGGTTTTTGTTCTCATGTCGATTGGGTAAAGGATACCAACTGCGTATTTATTTTTTCTTCGCTTTGCGATTCTTCCGCAAATTCCCGCACAACAGAGCGCTTTCTATTACGTCGCAATAGGCATCAAAAAATGTGTCGACATGTTTAACAAACTCTATAACTGCTTCATTTGTTTCCACCGCTTTATCTGGGAAAAATAATATAACCTCCATAGTTAGTGAGAATAACGACTCATAAATGGCAGTGATTTTGCTTTCGCATTCGTTTTTTGCTTCATCTGTTCCTGATATGAGCAAGGACGTCATATTTGCTTGCAACTCATTTTTTCTCAGCGCAGCAAGTGCTCTCCCGACGCTCTCCCTTGCTTCTGATAAAACCGGCCGATAGCCGAAACTTGTTTCAAAGTGTACGCAATACAGTTCTCGCGTCTCTTGAGCACTTTGCTTTCCCCCGGTAAATTTATATGCCTTAATACAATCCGCAAACGCCCGTACGGCAAGCAGTTGAGAATACGCAGCGTACAGCTTCTCGAATATTGCAATCTGATTCTCTTTTCTCGCCAACTTAACCGGAATATAAACAGCGATCAAAACTGAAATCACCGACAGGATAATCGGTGCCCAATCCAAAAATGTCGTTGCATTAGATGCATTAACAGCTTCTATTAGCTGCTGCATGTAACCGCCCATTATCTATCCCTCCCGTTTTTCTCTTGCGCAGCGAGCTATAGCACCTGGTCATCGTCGGATGGCACATATTCCATCACATCCGCAACATGACAGTGCAATATCCGGCACAGATCATTGATGGTCGTCGTGTTCAGGGGCTTATTTTTACGCAGCTTATCAATCGTCGAGCTGGAAATGTGATGGTTTTTGATCAACGTATATGTTGACTCATTTGATTGCCTCAGCGTATTCCAAAAAGCAGCATAGCTTATCATGCGAATTCCTCTAAAAGCTCTGCTGTTATCTTATAAAGCAGCCGCGATGTTGACTATAGTCGTTAAAGAGGCTATAATGTTGGCGAATGGGAAATGAAAGGAGCCGAGCAATGGAATCCACAAAGACATTCGTTGAGCATCCGAGCGGGAAACTCGCCGTAACCGTGCATGCACCACGCAGCCTGCGGGAAGAAGAGGCCGCATACTTCCACGGCATCAACCTCGAACAGGCACATAAATTCGCGCACTTGAATGGATGGCAGCTGACAGTGGATCGAGAGAAAGACGATACTGTTTCAGCGGCGGATGCTGATTCCTTCAAGATCGGCGATGCCACAATAGATGGAGTAGGCGGAAAAGGGCAGCAAGCGGTGCGCATCGAGGCAAAAGTGGGCGTGTCGGATGGAGCAGAAAAAACAGATGTGCCAATACCAACGGAAAAGGACATAAAGCGCAATCTGCTTTGGGGAATCGGGTGTACTTCTTTTGGGCTCTTCTGTTTTGTTGTTGGTCTGTTCGCATCGTTCTTCTGCGTCATTATAGGGCTTGTTTTTATTGTTTTAGGTGTGGGCAGCTTATCACTTTATAGGAGCGGGAAAAAGGATCGTCAGCTGGCAGAAACGGACTTTGAGGCATACAAAGCTGTAGTAGCAAAACGATCTGCACAGAAAGAAGCCGTCGAACGGTGGAAAGCAGAGCGAGCGGCAGCAGACGAGGAGAAAAAACGCCGCCGAGCGAACGAGCCTGTCAGCTGCCCCAAGTGCGGCTCGACCTCTATTGCAACAGTCAACCGAGGATATTCATTGATGTGGGGTATCTACGGCAGCGGAAGCCCGAGGAATGTATGCCAAAAGTGCGGCTACCGATTTAAGCCGGGCAGCAAATAATTCAAGATGGAGAGAGGACTGCAGCTTCGTGCCGCAGCCCTCTTTTTTTACCCAATTTTTCAGCCGCTCGCATAAACACATGCTCCGCGCATTTAAACTCCACAATTTGACATTTCTTTGATTTTGTGGTATCATATAGAAAAACGCAAGGAGGAATTCCATGGAGAAAAAATACCTTTCAGACTGCATCCGTTACACGACGGATATCGCGCCGTATCCGTTCATTCAAATCTATTCCGGCGTTGGCAGCGGAAAAAACACGTTTGTTGACGCGCTCGCCAAAGGCTATGAAGAAAGCCAGCCGGATGGGCGCATGGAAACGCTTGAGCCCAAACGCGTCCTGTGCATCACCTCGCGCAGAGCCAAAGTTGACGAGCTGAAAAATGCGGAGGACGTTGCATATGGGGCGCAGGTGTTGGAGTATGAGCATCTGGATTACGTCGAGGATCTGGACAGCTATTTTACGTCGAAGCGGGAACTGTCCTGTGACGGTATCTGGGGCACAATACCCATTTATCAGCGAAGCATCGCCTGCACGAACGCGGCCATCGAGCGATACTTGGAAAAGCACTACAGAGCCGGCAAAGCGGAAGACTTCCTCTGGAACCGGTTTGATATCATCGTCGTAGATGAAGCACACGCCGTCGTGGCCGATGCGTCCTATCAAACAGCGCCTTATTACGTCCATTCACTGATAAACAAAACACTCAAAATGAACGCTGCCGGAAAAACGAACTGCAAAGTCATTGTCATGACAGGCTCGCCGCAAATACTGGAAGACTTTCGGCTGCCGAAAAACGGCCACGCGATTGACCTCATGGATAGATGTGTGCGCGTTGAGCCCAAACACGTCCTGCTTGCAGATAAAGCCGAAGTCACGGAGGACATGAAGCAGCGTCTGGCCGCAGGCGAAAAAGTCATCTACTTTGCAAACAGGGTCAGTACCGTCTTAAACCTCTACCGAAATGCGCTCCAAGAATACAGGAACGAGGCAGCCGTGTCCTTTTCCTCTGATGATGAGCTGGACAAGCAGGAAAAGGAGACCCGCGAAATCCTTGAAAAACGCGACGAAATTCAGGCATACATTGCCGAGAATCAAAAGCTGCCGGATGATATCCGGCTTTTTCTCACGACGAGCAAAAACAAAGAGGGCATCAACATAAAAAACGCGGATATCAAGACGATGTACATCGAGACGCATTCGCAGATCGACGCGATACAGATGGCGGGACGTGTGAGAGCGGGACTGGATCAGCTGTATATCGTGACGGATGCTGTCCAAAACAGCGCGCCGGAGAGTCCGTTTGAATACGAACTCTCCGGCCGCGCAGATTTGAAAGCAAGCCTGAACGCACTCCTTGCGCAGAAGAAAGAAGACGCAGGTATCGCAGAGGGGGCTCCGTGGTCTGTACAGGAGCACGAAGAAATCAGGAGCTATATCGCGTACATCCAAAAGAAATTCCCACATTTCTGCTACGACTATTTTGCCGATACGTTTTGCCTCTATTCGGACAGGCACAGCAGCCGGAGATACTATGCTGAGCAAAACGCGGCGTTTGTGCGCGCAAAAGAAGAAGGCAGCCTGTTGTCCCTCGTTGGAAAGTGGTTCCCTCAAGCGGATATTGCCTTTGCCAACAAGAAGCAGCAAAGAATCGACGCGTATTTCCATGCGCAGGACGTTCTGAACGTGCCGCTCGAAAAGAGCGCTGTGCAGGAAATCAAGGCATATCTCGAAACCGTCATTGGTCAGCCCTTCCGCAGCTTCAATCATTTCATGCGGCCCTATGGCTATGCGATCAGAAAAGCCTCTGGCAACACAACGAGCCCAAACTACGGCAAACAGATCATCACAAGGATCGGGACAGACAAAACGTGAAAGGCGGGGAAAGTTTCTCGCGTTTCCTTTTATACCGCAAAAATTTGCCCCCAACGGCAGCCAACACTTCGTGTCGGCGCCAAACTTGCAGCGCAGTACGTGCTGCGCCCGTTCTGCTCGCTTGAATTTTGCCTGCTCGCTGCGCTCGTCAGCCAAAATTCGATCAAAAAACACAATCGGTAAGAATAGAACATTCGCAAACAAGTGCACGCACCATTGATGCAGAGCGATTTTTTTGGGAAAGTCAATCGTCAATTCTCGGGCCAGTGCCCAAGCTGGTCACCTATAAGCACAGTCGAATATTACAGCCGCGTAGTTCGTTTTAAGTACCCCGCCCATCTGATTCCCGGCGCACAAAAAGCGCACAGTTGATGCGCTCACGGCCAAATATGCGCAGCTGGTTTGCCTTTGCATCGTTTGTATTTTCGGATTTTTTGTGATATCATAAATGTGTAAAAATACTGGAGTATCAAGCTTTTCAGGGATTTCTTCTGCGTTAGGAGCGCACTAAGCGCCGTTAGCTCAGCTGGATAGAGCGTCTGGCTACG
>OHAN01000997.1_pt1 | contig 25207 bp, 33 predicted proteins | sample 1577121 | NCBI WGS metagenome assembly OHAN01 (sample SAMEA3541554, study PRJEB24748) | human gut metagenome | biome: human gut; feature: human-associated habitat; material: faeces | place: China | collected 2012 | reverse complement strand
AGACGCTCAAGAACAGCGTCAACTGCATGATCGCTTTCCTGCCCCACGCACTGGCAGCAGTGGGAGTGTAGGTGACATCAGCGGAAAGATGATACAGGCCAGATTTGTTAACGCGGATGCTGGCCGTGTTCAGGGTCAGAGAACACCCGCTGTTTACAACAGGGGTTCCTTCCAGGTTCAGAGGGGTCAGAGCAGCCGTGAAAGCCTGAGCGGTGTTGTTGTATACCCGAATACAAGATTTTGCATACTGGTTAGTCATATCAAAGCTCCTTTCATAGATAGCAGAAGGGGAGAGCAATGTGCCCTCCCCCCTTCAAGTTGGGCATAAATATATGCCAGTGTTCAGCTGTTAGCAGCCGCAGCCGTTGCCGCAACCACAAACCCCATAGCCATTCGCTGCAGTATAGGGGCTGCAGGTGACATAACTGGGGATGGGGAAGGGACGCACTGCATTGATGATAGTCTGCGTCTGAGAGAAGTTGCCCAGCTGGAGCTGAGCTGCCTGCAGGTTGTCACGCAGCTCCTGGATCGTGTTCTGAGTCATCAGAGCACGGGTGGCATCGCCATCCGCCTTGATGGCATTGACAATGTCGCAGGTGTTGCGTGCGTTCTCATAGCGCACCGCATCAATGTTTCGGTTGGTTTCGCAGCAGCACTGCTGAGCAGCAAAACGGCTCTCCGCGATGTTGCTGTTCACACCGTTGAAGCCCTGGCACAGCTGGTTCTGAATACCATTCATGCCCTGCAGCATGGTAGTGTTCTGAGCATAGAAGCCATCACACAAACCATTCTGGATGCCGCGCACAGCGTTATCCAGCTGGCTGTAGTTCAGGCCGTCATACAGCTCAGCACGGGTCAGAGCACCCTGAGCTGCTGCATTGTTGCCAAAACCGAAGCCGCCGCCACCCCAGGCAAGCAGGAAGAACAGGAAGAATACCCAAACCCAGGTACCACCTGCACCCCCAAACATGCCATCGTTGTCTCTGTTCTGGAGAGCCAGAGCATCAGCCACAGACAGACCGCTACCAGATTCCATACCCATATTGTTGTCCTCCTTGTAATAGATTTATCTCAACCCAGGGAACTGGGATTGAAACTGAGCCCAAGCATCATCAAAGCTGATGCCACGTTGTTTACAAAGGTTTTCACAAGTCTGCTTCAGTTCCTCTGGGGATTTCCCCTGAGCCATCTGCTGAGCCTGTCGAAACATTGGATTGGTGTTGAGCTGATTCATCATGAGGTTCATAGGGTTCAAGCCTTTGCCCCCATTCATAAGCATGCCCATCATCTGCATTGGATTGAAACCCATTACTTGTTTCCTCCTTTGCCGTTGTTTCCTCCGTTCTTCACAGACAACCTCTGCTCCAGCCCGTTGAATCTCTGATGGATTTCTGACAGTTTCTGGTTCAGGTCATCCTTCTTCACATACTCGCTCATATCCTGGCCACTGACCCTAGCAGAATTGGGATTCTGCCCATTTCCAGGTTGTCCCCCGGATTCCAGGGAGTATTTCAGGAAGATAATGTTGCCATCCAGCCCCAGCTGCTTTGTATAGATTTTTCCATGAGCCTTGTCCGGGAATACGAACAATGACCCATCAAAATCAATCATAGCAGCATTTGCTTCCTCTTCATTGGAAACAGGCCGCCCTTTGAGAATAGGCGCAGCGGGAGCTGTCTGCTGAGGATTGGGTGTATAATTCCCAGGCTGAGAATAACCCATCGCAGGGTTGGCAGCAAACTGTGGATACTGGGATTCCATCATTTGGAGCCTTTGCTGAGCAGTCTGCATAGCCGGGTTGGGGTAGTAGGTCGGTTGACCATACATGATGCTTTACCTCCTGTGATTGAATTGTAAGGCCCATCCCCTTACAATTCAATTATACTATACCAGCAAGTTGCAGAAGTATACAGAAAGTATCCCGAAAGTATACACAAAAGATAAAGAAACCCCTGCACCACCGTAGCAGTGCAGGGGTTTCCTCAAAAGAGTTTATTCAGTTTGGAAAGTGCTTTTGCGTGTCGCTTCTTGATTGTAACTTCCGCATAACCCAAGGTGTCTCCAATGTATCGGAAGTCTTTTCCCTTGAGATAGTGCAAACGTAAGATTTCCTTGTCTTCATCAGTCAATGTTGACCGTTCTAACAAGTCATCAAACCGGGATACATCAGGAATGTCCTTGAGCTTTCTTCTGGTGTCAAGATGAATGCTCAATCTTTACATCCCTCACTTTGATCTGTACCTCCCGCAAGTAGGGCAACGGGATAGACCACCACGGTGACCAGAACCAATATGGGTTTTACCCGATGGGCTGGAATGAGTCATTGTTGCGCCCTTGCTCTTGTTGCTGGATGCCCGTGTCCTGGTTACTGTTCTTGTAGTTGTCACTGTTTGTCTCGCCATTTGGTGTTACCTCCTCAGAATTCCCTTGGATGTAGTCGGCATTTTCGCCAGCTTGATATACGTTGTTGCCTGAGCCCTCTCCTGTGTCTTGGGTGACTGTAGTTGTGGTTGTATTATTGTATTCCCACCCACTCTCATACCAGGTGAAAATTCCTGCAATAGCGATGTTGACCAGGAGGCTGATAATGAGGATAATTCTCAACCAAAAGTCCTCCCGCCTTTTGGATTCAAGCATGGTTATAACAATTCGGTTTAGTGCCACGCTCTGGTCCAGTGCATCCTCCTCTTTGTGCAGGGCATCCAGTTCCTTGATTGGAGTATCTGGTTTCATGGTTATGCACCTCTGTCCTTTATGTGTTTTAGGGTTTCCATAATAGTGATTAGGGCTTGTGTATTGGCATCAGATGCATGCATCATATTGAACAAGGTTTTAATTTGTTCCTCGTGAGAGTTGACAAGGAGCGCAAGAGATTGTTGGCTTGAAGTCAAGCCTTTCACATCTGATTTCAACTCCTCAATGCCCTCGATTGCTTGGTTGATTTTCTGGACTACAACGCCATCACCCTTGGCTCGCCCATTCATACCAACGACAAATGTGAGAATACCTATCAAACAAGCCACAATGCTACATACAAACAGTATGTAGTCCATTAGCTGAGGCCCTCCTTTCGCTTTCTATTATACTACCGAACGGGGATAGAAGTCAAGCAGGAATTTTTACAACATGGGGGAGAGCCAAAAGCCCTCTCCCGGTTGAGTCGCTGTTCTTTGATTCCCCCTTAAAAAATCCCTACATATGCAAAAGTACCCCCCTTGGCATCCAGTTGATTGGCCGGATGAGAATCAGTTGACTTATAATACCAAGATACCGTATTTCCAGAGATGCTAACAGACAGGCTTGATAGCGTTCCCTCCTCCATCTGGGAAAACCCCGTAGAAGCCGACGGGGTAATAAGTAGCAACCCCCATCTTACAACAGCAAGATTCGTCTGCTTTATAAACACAACTTTCGGAGTTCCGTGTACAAATGAGATGGTATTTGGAGAATCTGCACCGGTTCTCCCTTGCCCTGTGTATTTACCAGCCTCGCTTGAATAACCCCAATAAGGTGCGCCAGAGGTGTTTTGCTTCAGAAATGCCCCAGCTTGCGAAGGGAATGCGAGTTGATCAAGGGTTGTTGCTGCTGATGGGTATATGAGTCTATTTTCCGACCATGAGGATTTACCAGTACCTCCTTTTGCAATAGGCAAAATAAGTGTCTTATAAAGGTTCTCCCACCAACTTTTTACTTTTGCCGGGGTCATCCATTTGGTGTCATCAGTCCCAGCTTGGGCTTGAGCCGTACTGGCCTTGTCGGATACGTTTACTTTGTTCTTTCCCAGAGCCGTAATTTGATTTTGAAGATTTGTGGCGACGTTTCCACTCAGGTTACTTTTGATTTCTTCAAACCAAGCTTGGAATGCAGCATTATACTGCGCAAACAAGTCCTCAGTATCAATTTGGTCAATTGTTCCAGCAACAATACCGCAGCGGGAAGTATGCTGCCGCATATCAGTGATACTGGACTGAGAAATGCTTGCCATACCGGCGCTCACAGTAATCTGTGCAAGTTCTAGCTCATACAAGTCATTGTCCCTTTGAAGAGAAACCGCAGACGGGCTGGCTGATACTGCACCTGATTTGATATACAGCTGAATTTTGCGATCAACATAGTTCAAACCCATAATGACAGAATCAATACGGGACAAACTGGGGTTGGCAGTAGGAACTGTTAACTGCTCCGGGACATTGTCCTTAACTGTAATGTAATACCCGTTTATCCATCCACTTCCCGGCTGAACGCTCACGTACATATCCGGGTTGGAAGAGGCTTTTACCTGCATGCCCGTAGATGGGTCAGGGAAAACACCATTTTTCACCAACAGACTGAAGTAATGGGCAAAGGATGATGCACTGTAAACTCGGTCATAATTCCCACCACCTTGGTCTACAGCATCAAAAAATCCGCTTGTGTATGCCATTGTTATGTTCTCCTTCTTAATTTATTTGCAAGGGTTGGCTGTTCGTATCCAAATGTGATGTCCAGTCGTTCTCCATCTTCATCAAAGGTTTTCATTACCTCTGTGATTACAGCATTCGCTCTGACTTTGAATCTGCTGTCATACACAGTGACTTTGTCACCCAAGAAGAAGTCCACTCCATACTTATACCCGGTCACACCAAATGTTCGCAGAGTAGCAGAGAATGATTCAATATCCTTGTAATCCTCCAAGGAGGTTTTTCCACGCTCAACCAGCATAGAGTTGTACTCAGCTTCTGGTATCGTGGTCCCATCTGTTTTCTCACTCTGCAAATCTCTTGCATCAACAAACAGCTCCCTTCGGAAAAGTCCTGTTGTTGAACCGACGGTTTGAGTTTTCCGTGATGTTCCGCTGTCTTCCCCAGCGACGTATGCAAAGTTTCTCAGCTCGGACTTGTTGTGTGAATAGGTTGATTCAAGGATGTCATCAAGGTCAGAGGAGAACAACACCGGGTTGACCTCAGATTGGTCTAATGTTCTGTCTGTACCCTGATACACGCGGAAAACAAATTTGGTTTGCCTGGGGAAGAACTGAAGCCTGAACCCCAGAGAATTGGCCTCACAGAGTTTTGAGGATTCCAGCAAAACAGTGTCACCTGTTTTCTGGTAGGAAACTGACGGGCCATAAGCAACTTGGTCAGAAGCCAGCTCAATCAACGGAATTTTCCGGGCTGTATCTGTTGGGTTTATCAGATTGTCATTCACATGTTTGCGAAGTATGCTACTGATTCTTCCTGTCATAATCACAGTTGGGTAAATCGTTCTGTAATCAAGATAGCTTTCAGCCAAACGGCCTTGAATGTGAATTGTCTTGGTCCCATCTTCATCACTGGTCAATTCTTTGAACTCAATGACACCAGCGGATTCTCCACCAATCCACAACAAGTTGTCCTCTTTCAACAGCTCTGCGTTTTGGTCATTTAAGGGGCACCACAGCTCAAAGTTCCCTGCATCAGAGAACTTTTCCAACCAAGTCAACCCTGTGACCACATCAATAACCCCCAGAGGGGTGATGGAGCTGTCAAACACATACAAATCAAGCCCCATCACTGCACCTCCAGGTACTTGGGCAAGAAGGAAATGAGCACCTCTAGCCCGGCCACGTTGTTATCAGCATCATACTTGAGGGTGTTTTTTCCAGTATGAAGCTGAAGCCAAGTGGAATCAAAATCCATGTACTTGAAATAATTGTATTCCACACCATTGACGATTCCTTTGATGTACTTCTCGCCACTTCCCGTAGAAATGACAATCTGTTCACCAGCGGACAGAACCTTGTTAACCTTGATGAATTCTCTTGTATCTACATTCAACAAGCTGGGGTTTGTAACAGTGCTTGTACAGGAAAATGTAACAAGCAACCCGGTGTCAATATCCCCCCCATTGTTGAGTGTGGCCAACAACGAAGGTTCACGCAGCCCCATAAGGATTCCAGTGTCCTGAGGAATAACCAAAGGAAACCGAAACTTGGGAATAATAGATGCAATCAAAGCAGACTGTTTATCTTTTGTGGTAAACATTGGGTCAGCACAAGTTCCTTGAATAAGGAACTTACACAAAACCTCATTGTTCTCTTCATAGGACACAGAATACTTTACAGAGTAGTCAGGCTTGAAGGTCAGTTTGTACTTTTCTTGAACGACCGCATCAATCGGATGCAGGGGGTTCACCAGACGGTTCAAAGCCTTTTTGTTTTCTTTGAGCTCATCATAGGTATCTCCAATCACCCAACCACTGATTGCCACAGTCCTTTGTTCGAGCGTTGTACTGTCGATATAAACCCCTACTTGACTCACGTATTTGTAGCTGTGATGAGTCCCTTCTACAGTTCCGAGGTCTGCTTCATCAAGTACAAGGTAACTGTTATCTTTGTCCAATAACACGGACTGGAGAGTTACCGTGTTTGTAAGTACCAAGGATTCAATCATGGTTCACCCCCTTTATGTGATACCCATAGAAATTTGTTGGGATGTCTGTTTGAGCTTCTTTGCGGCAACCGTGGGTGTAACAGCAACAGGGCTGTTGAACACATAGGTGTTGCCGGATTGCTGGATTGTTCTTCTTGCCGAATCCCAAGCCGGAAGTTTGCTTCCAGAGGATTTCGCCGGGTTACTACCACTGGCGAGGGAAAGGGCATTGTTGCTAACAGAAAGCGTTTTTGCAACTGAGGCTGCGGTTTGAATAGCTTGAAGATCTTGCAGTGCTATAATCTGTTGTTTTATGCTTTCTGTAACTCTATCATAGGCAGCCTTTTGGCTATCCATAACAGCAATAATGGAAGCACTTTGTCCAGTCAAGGTTCGATACAGGTCAAAATTCATCAGCTGAGTGACTTGAGTCACAAGAGATTCCAGCTTTGTGATTAACGTACTAGCCATTTCCATGACTGCAGACATAACCACATTAGAAGAATCTGACACACCCCCTGCCAAGCCCTGCATGAGCATATTGCCCATTTTTGCTGTTGCTTTGGATGGAGAATGAATGTCAAACGCATCTTTGAAACCGTTCAGAATACTTCCAGCAACACTCTTGACCTTGTTTACAACAGCCCCCACTGCGCTTGAGATACCATCAGCCAAGCCTCTCAGAAGGTTTTTACCAATCTCAAGCATCTTTCCGGGAAGTTCCTCAAAGAAACTTATGATTGTATGGATGACATTTGGGATAGCAGTTCGAGCCCAACTTATGATGTCTGAACCCCACTGTTTAATTTTGGCAATTGCATTCAACAGGGCATTCCAAATTCGTTCAGGCAGCTGAAGGAAAAAGTTCACAACTGTGTCGATAATTTGAGGGCCTACAGTCAAGGCTGTTTCCTTGGCCTGAACAACCCAGTTTGCAAAGTTGGTAGCGGTCTGAACAAGGAAATCCCAGATTTTACCCGGCAACTGGCTGAAGAAGTTTACAATGGCATCGATGACCTGGGGGCCAACTTCTGCGGCTTTTTCAGCCAAGCTCACAACCCACTTCGCCAATGTACCAATCGCAAAGCCAATAGCATAGCCAATCCGTTCAGGAAGCCCCGTGAACCATTGTACAAGCGCATTGATTTTCTCAGGTATGACAACAGTAAAGAAGTTGGATATGTTATCAGCCAGAGTTTGGAACCAAGCAACTACAGCGTCAATGGCCCCAGGAATGGTAGCTGTAAAGAAGGTTACAAGGGCATTTACAACACCGCTGATGACTTCCTTGATTTGAGCCCAGGCCGTGTTGACGAAGTTCCTGAATGTCTCGTTTTTGTTGTAGAGAGTAACCAGAGCGGCTACCAGCCCTGCAATTGCTACAATGATGATTCCAACCGGATTTGCTGCCATAACAGCATTCAGAGCTGCAAAAGCAGGTGTCAGTAAATTCACAACCTTAATGACGTTAGTCACAGCAGTTATGAGTTTTCCAATAATAAGGAGGACTGGTCCAATGGCTGCTACAACCATTGCAATTGTTACAACCAGCTGTTTTTGGCCGTCAGTTAACTCATTCAACCAGGTCAAGAAGCCCTGAAGTGATTCAACAACTTTCTTCACAGTCGGGAGAAGAATGTTGCCAAAGCTGATAGCGATACCTTCCAGGGTAGACTTGAGGATGGTTAGCTGACCTCCCAAGTTGTCCATCATAACATCAGCCACATTCTGGGCTGCTCCACCGGAGTTATTGATTGCTTCCGTCAAGTTGTCGAAGTCAGTCTGAGAGGAATTGACGATGGCCAACAGACCAGACATACCTTCCTTGCCAGCAATACCTGCCGCATACTCAGCTTTTTCAGCCTCCGTCAAGCCATTGAACCCATCTCTCATCTCATTGAGGAGCTGATTGAGGGGTTTTACATTCCCAGCTGAGTCAGTCAAAGAAATGTTCAGTTTGTTCATGTAAGACTGAACTTGGTCGGTGGGTTTGGCAAGGTTGGTTAACACATTTTTTAAGGATGTACCAGCCTGGGAGCCTTTGATACCAGAATTGGCCATCAGACCGATGGCAACAGAAGTATCTTCAATGCTGTACCCCAGAGCACCAGCAACAGGGGCTACATACTTGAATGTTTCGCCCATAAGGGCCACACTTGTGTTGGAACGGTTGGCTGTCTGAGCCAGAACATCAGCGAAACGGGTGGACTGGTCTGCGGAAAGACCAAAAGCGGTCATTGCATCTGTAACAATATCAGAGGTGCTGGCGAGATCTTCACCAGAGGCCGCAGCAAGCTGCATAACACCATTGATACCATTCAACATAGCCTCGGTGTCCCAACCCGCCATTGCCATGTATTTCAGGGCCGCAGCGGATTCACTGGCGCTAAACTTGGTGGTTGCACCCATTTCTTGAGCTTTATCTGTCAGTGCTTGGAGCTCATCCCCGGATGCACCAGAGATTGCTGCTACCTCAGACATGGCACTCTCAAATTTGGCTGCTACACCTGCAACTGCGACACCTGCGCCAGCAATTGGGACAGTGAGGTTTTTGGTCATAGCTGACCCAGCACTTTGGAATGCTGAGCCAAGTGCGCCCAACTTGGTTGTCGCAGTTGCAGAATTATCATTGAATGCTCGAAGGTCTTGCAGAGCGGACTTGAAACCCCGTTGAAACCCGGATGTATCCAAATCCAAATACCCTATTGCTTGACCTACATTAATGGACACTGGGCTCACCCCCTCTTGTAGCTATCATACATCTCAGTGAAGCTCCTGTACTTGGTCTTGAATCTGGGACTGTCCCCAGAATCAATTCTTGCTTGGATGTATGCACAGGCTTCATTCAGGCAATAACCCGTGTACTCATCTTCAATAGCCAGAAGTTCGCTGGGCGTCCTGTTGTACAGGCTGCTCATCCTCAGAAGTTCCATCACCCGTGAGCTGGCTACGAAAGCTGCCCAGGGCAGTCACCCCCCTCTGAGTATAATTGAACACAAACATTAGCTGGTCATCCGTGAGTGTGACACCGGCATCCTTCATCTGAGCATAGGTGGGCTCAACAAAGCATGCTTCACAGATAGCATCCAGGACACCGAACAGATTGCTCAGGGCCTGGTCATCTTCAGTATCAAAGCTCCCCTTGGAGAACAGCTCACTGGCCGTGGCGATGAGAGCATTGGGGATTTTACCAGCCCGGACAAGGGCCAGAATGGAAGGGCGCTTCAGACGGGCCACAAAAGGCTGACCCTCAACAAACGGGGGTAGCTCAATAAGTGTGCCTTGACTTGCTTTTACGAGGTCATCAATGGGAGTGACAACCAGCCCATTCTGATTATACATATTGCCTTTTCCTCCTTCTTGTTATCAGCTCACGCTGGGCAAAGTCTGCACATAGTGGATTTCATACGGGGCCTCATCCTTCTTGGGTGCAGAGTTGATAGTGTACTCAGGAGCACGGAAAGCTCCGTCTTCAGAACCAAATGCCACGGGAACACCCTGACAGTTGGGGTAGGTAATCTGTTCATACTGAACAATCTGGCCACTGGCGTCATACTGCGCAGAAAAAGCGTGGAGCTTGAACACCTCACCCTTCTCTCCGCTGCCGACAGTGGGCGGCATATAGGAACTTACACCAAAAGTGGTTTCCTCAGTGCCTTCAGTGGTTTTCTCAGCACTGGTCCAGTACTTGATAGTGCCACCCTGCAGGATTTTGACCAGCTCAGGAGCAAACACATTGTCGGTCAAAGTAATCTGGTTGCCAGTGATAGTGCTGACTGCGGGCTTCTGAGCTTTCAGCTTGCCCTTGATAACCAGCTTGACCGCATCTTCTTCTTCAATCTGAGGCTCAACCCCAATCTGAGAGGCCGTGTCCAGAGCATAGGACTTGGTGGCAGTCTCAACCATGACCATGACTACATCAATGGTCGGGATTTCAGTGATTGCTTTGGGAGTAACAGTCATTGTTATATACCTCCTTGTTAATTTTTACGATTGTTTCTGTACTGTACACTAATCATGTGCCCTTTGACTGTATCATCCAGGAAGGAGGCTGTCTGGAAGTAAACCGGGATGATGGCCGGGTACAATCCTTTCATCGCCTCTTTCACCTTCTCCACATAGGGCTCAAGTGTACTGAATTGGTCCTTGGGGACATAACACATGACATCGTACAGAGCTTGGGAGCTTGAAAAGCTGGAGAGAGGATTCAAGCCTGCATCCTTGAGGACAACATACGGGCTTGTGCACTCACCCTGGTGCTGACCGGGGCTATACACATCCAGTCCGCTTGCCTTCAGATGCTTATAGATGTTCTGCCACTGGCTCATACCTTCCCCAACCTTTCCATAAGTCTTTCAAACCCAGGCATAATCTCAAATGCTCCCACGTATTCGATTGCCTGGGGAATAATGCTGAATCGTTTTTCGTTGGCCAGCTCCAACCAGATACCATAGTCAACTCCATGGGCCAAGTAGATTCTGTAGCCCGTTTCAGACTTTCCTACATATCCAGTGAGCCTCTGCCGGGCGTGCCCAGTTCGATCTGTCCAGCGGCGGTTTTCTTTTGCAAAGTTTTCAAGCTGGCGTGCTCCTTGTTCGGCATACATACGGATGGCCAAATCAGCTTTGTCCTGAGCCCCAATGAGACCGTTGGCCAGTTTGCTGATATCAAGTCGAAACCCGTTGGCCATTCGTCTGTACCTCCTCAAGAGAAATGTCTCCAACAATATTGGCCTCAGAAATGTTCTTGACCTCTCCCACCTTGTAGGTTTTCCCGTTGAAGGAAAGCTCATCAGTGTGTAGGATTTTCTGAGCATCTTCCCACAGACACAAAATCATGGGGGAAGGTTTCTGCCGGATTGTGGTGGATTCAGTTGCCGTCTTGGACAAGAAACTTGTAGTTTCGTGATACACCCCTACAATATCCACAGATTCGGTCTGTCCGTTGGGCTCACCAAACTCATTCGTTTCTTGCCTCTGAAAACTGAAGTATGCCCCTTGAGTATTGATAAGACGGCGCACCTTGTTCAGCTGAAAAGATACAGCATCCACATCAATACCCTCCTTGTAGCACGCCAGAGTTGTGAGGCCGATACTTTGCCGCAAGTCTGCGGAAATACTTGGAGCTGTCTCCGGCGCTGAGACCGGAAACGGAGAGGGTTGTGTCCTCAGCTTTGATGAGCAGACACTGGTATGCTGTTGCATTGTAATCTCCGCCATTCTCAGTGAGGTAGAAGTGCAGCTGTTCATCGGTAAAGAACGGCACATCAGCCTCTCTGAGCACAAGTTTGAGTTCTTCCATGCTGCTCATGATTTTGCCTCCTTTACTTCTTCAGGTGTTCCCGGATTATGGCACGCAGCTCCTTTTTGGAGCGGATGCCATCGTGGTCCAGTTCCAACTGGTCGGCGTACTCATTGAGCTGGTCAAAGCTCATCTCACCCAGGGGGATTTCTGACAGGTCAACACTTTCCTCGGTGTCTTCCTCTTCCTCCTCGTCTTCATCCTCCGGGCCATCGGTGTCCTGTCGCAATTCCTGCTGAGAGGAATGACCGGAGTGGCCAGTTTCGGGGGTGGGGTGGGTAGTTACCACCCCGGCCTCCTCGTGGCCATCCTCGCCATCTACGGCATGGAAACCGTTAGGTTCATAAAAGGACTTGAACGCACCCTTTGTAACCGTGAGGGTTACAGCCCCATTAGTGACCTGGATCATATTCTTGTACCCCCTTTACTCAGGATGCAATTACATCCAGGATGTACACGCTGTCCGCAGCCTCAAAGGAAGGCAGGCAAATCATGGTCACCTTGGTTTCCACATTCACCGGGTCAGCCTTTTCGATGGTGGCGACAGCCACGCCCACATCAGTGATGGAGACATTGGCCACCTTGCCACCCATCAGATCGGATTCCTCCGGGGTGGTGCCGAACCAGGTGGTGCCCAGATTACCCGCAGGGAACAGAACCACAGTGTCATCAGGAACAAACTGAGTAGCAGTGCCGGCATCGTTTTTGTAACGCTTGCCATACACAATCAGCTCCAGACCCAGCTCATCCATCAGATACTGGCTCAGGCGGGCATCGGACAGGGCAGACACCTGACCGTTGGACAGGACAAAGATGGACTTGATGATTTTCTCGTTCTTGCGCAGATAACCCCAAGTCTTGCGGGTGCAGACGCCACGGGTGGGACGGATGCCAGTGTCATCCTCAATCTTGTCCATGGCAGTGCGCATATCCTCGATGGGGTCAGAAGTCGTGGTGCTCCAGGAAGTGGTCACCTCAGACTTGTGGTCAGCGGGCATGCCATAGTCATAATTGTAGGCCTGGCCATTGGCAGTGATGGCGATAGCACCGGTGGTCAGAGCCATCATGCGCATCTCCTCACGGCGGGCACGAGCACCTTCCAGCAGATGGGTCTCATCGGCAAACACCCGGCGCACAACAGCGTCAATGTAAGCCTGATTGCCGGTTTCCAGAACCATGTTCAGCTCCTGGCGCAGTTCCTCATCCACATAGGTGGATTCTTTGAAGAACGGCATCTGAGTGGACAGCTTGTCGAAACCGATGCGGGCACGGGGAACAGCGCCAGCGTCAAAGGCAGAAGGTTTCAGAACAACGGGCAGACCGTTGGCGCCCTTGATCCAATCCAGCTTCAGGCCCAGCTTTTTGTCGGCGGGGAACAGCTCCTCACCCAGATACGGGGGCATGTCCTGAATGTGCTCTTCCCAGTAGGAAGTCAGCTCAGGGGCTTTGACGAGGTCAAAAATCGACATATATTGTTTCCTCCTTTTCTACAGTTGTGTGTTTAGTCCTTCAGGAACCAGACCTTGCCGGCCAGCTCGGTCTTGCGAGTTGCCGTAATCAAAGCCACAGTGGTAGAATCCACGCGGGACAGATTCACGAAACCCCAGATGAGCAGGGTGGCGTTTGCATCAGCATCGGTTACATCCACATCGTGGAGCAGGATGCCAACCGCAGGAGCGGTCGTGTCCGCAGCAGCAACAAAAGCAGTGCCACGGGCCGTCAGGTCACCGTTCAGGGGAGTGCCAGCCTTCACGATTTTGCGTCCATTCTCGGTGACCGCGCCGGTGAAGTTCTTGGCCAGCTTGATGCCCACAGACATCTGATTCTGCACATTGAACAGGATCTGAACCGGGGCAGCGCCAGTAGTTTTCTTGATACCAGACTGATTGAGCATAATGTTTTCCTCCTTGTGTCGTCAGTTTTTGAAGTATGAGCTTTTGACTGTGGGCTTGTTGACCTTTGCCAGTCTCTGGCCCAGGCCTTCAGTCCCAGTCGGGGGCTTGCGGGGTGGATTGTTGGAACGGCCAGTGCCGGAACCACCAGAAGCTTCTGCGAAAAAAGACGGATACTTGGTCTTGAATTCCTCCATGACCTTCTCCACAGACATAGTTTCGGAAACCTTGGACTGAGCCAGAACGATGATGTCATCCAGATACTCAGGATTGACTCCAGCAGCCAGTGCGGCCACCTTCATCTCCAGCTTGGCTGCCTTGGTCTCAGCCTCATCCTTTGCGGTCTCAGCCGCAGCCTTGGCTTCAGCATCCAGCTGTGCCTGGGTTTTACTCGCATCAAGGGTGGTTTTGATGTTCTTCATGGTATCCTTGAAGTTCTTGTCATCCTTGATGTCAAACCCCAGTTCCTTGAGAATTGCCTGACGGGCAGTGCGCTTCTCGTTGGCCATCATGGAGTTCAGCTGCTCCTGTGTGTAGGTTTTACCAGAAGTAGGCTCAGCCGGGGGCTCAGTGGGAGGGGTGGAAGGTGCGGGGGGTTCTGTGGGGGGTGTAGTAGGTGTAATCGGGTTGTTGGTGGTATCTGCCATTGTTCGTTCCTCCTTATAATATCCATGCTCACCGTGCATGGTAACGGTAATCCAGCTGAATTGTATCACCCTCAGACTGGTAAAGGGCACCATTAAACTTCTCCGCCAACTGATGACGTTTGAAGTCTAATTTCCGATTGAGTTTTGTATACTTCTCCTGGAGCTTCTGGGGGATGGGCTTCTGCTTTCCGTAAAACTTCATGCGGCGCACCATGCAACCCCTGAGTTTATGGAGAAGGGGAAGTGTTTCCGCATCATCCATGATAACAGGATATCTTTTGCCGCAGCTAGGGCAACACAGATAGGTCAGGACAACATCATGGGTTAGACCGTCTTTCTCAAGTGTGACATTCTCTTCCTTGAGTGTATCCCGGCTGACCTGAAACTGGTGGTGACAAAGGTCACAAACCGTATTGTTATCAGGCAGCGGGAGCTTGGTTACAGATTTCTGTGGTGCCTGTTCCTTGTTGGGGAAAGGAATGATTTTCTTATCCATATGAGTCATCCTCCACTTCTCAAAGTGCGGGCAAAAGTGTCCAGTTCAGGGTCTGAACCTCCAAGTGCCCAGTCAACAATTCTATCTGCTATGTCAGTCATGCTGTCTTCGATAACAGCCACGAATGTACACATACCATTGGGATGGTCCAACGGGAGATCTGTTTTGGAATATTCAACTCCATCACGCGCTGCGCAAATCTCGCATGTGCGTGCGCCTCCTGAGGACACCCATTTGTATTTTGTGACAAAGGGGTTTTTCTGTGTGGTTCTCACAAAGCTCTGTTGATAAGCATGTGAAACCATTGTGCGGGCAAGTCTTTGAGCACTATAGTCAACTTTTCTGGCCGTTCCCGGATAGACTTTAGACCAGCCCCAATCCTTCCTGGCTGAAGGGTCAACATACTTCTCCAAATCCTTGGCAATGTCGTAGGCACTTTTGTTCTGAGCAATACCCTGGGCAACCACATTCTGGACATCTCTCTGTGTCCTCTTGGTGTTTTTCCATAGTGCCCTGCTCAGGCTCCATTTACCCTCATAGAGCTGTCCTGTAGCCACAGCACGCACAACCTCATCGGGAACATGGGAGAAAGCACCCTGTACAGGCATACCAACTTCTTTCAAGAAGTCAATATTGTCTCCTACAACAGCCTCAGCTGTTTTCTTCATGTTGCCCTTAACAGTGGATTCAATCTCACCTCGGATTTTGTCCAGCTCCTTGTTGAGCTGATTCTGAAGCTGATTGAGATACTGTTTTCTGAGTGCATCTGATGGCACCCTGGGGGCTTTCTCAGCTTGCTTGGCTACTTCCTTGGCTGCATTCTCATACAGCCTCTGAATCTGCTTCTGTTGGGCAGCTGTAAGCCGTACACGCTCTTGTTCCGCAGCTCTGAGGTTCAGTTTTCCGGTGCTCCGGGTCATGTGTTGTTTTACAGTCTTGCTTGAAAAGTCGGCTGTAGACAAAACAGGTCACCTCTCCTCCCAGGATTAAGTTGCGTGGCCCCCAAGCATTCTGTGCACGATCACCAGCGTCCGCATCATATCCATGGACAGAGCGAGATTGCCATCCCCAGTACCTCTAAGTGTACCATCATTGACGAATGCCTGCAAGCTATCAAGCGCCCAATCGGGCACATCAGTCACCTTGCCATCAACGATACGGCCATAGGTTTTGTGATTCGCATCCGCCATGCGCTTCATCACATAAAACATTCGCACCATATCGGTGGACAGATCAAGATTGCCGCCACCCGTCCCGGCGATAAGACCTTCATTCATCATTTCTTTGATCGTGCCACGTGCCCAGCCGGGCACATCGTCAATGCTGTTGTATCTCATAACATCTTCCTCCTCATCGTTATCGTTGTTGATGCAGTGCATCGCATTGTAGACATCGCGTCGGAACATATCCATCGTCAGGCCAAAAGCGCTCCAGAGATGTGCGGGATCGGCGTGGGGACTAGCAACGCCACGCATACGTCCTTCTGCATGACTGATAATCACGCCGTCAGCCAAGGGGTCAAGGCCAAACTGGTCACAAAGCTGTGCAAAAAGCGGCACGGCTGCGGCGTAAGTACCTTTTACATGCGTTTCGGTTGCTGTAGGATCAAGATCGCGCCACTCAGCGCCATGACCAGTGTAGACGATAGATGCAGGCTCGGTCATCTCGATACCGATGTGCGTGCTGTTGGCGCTCCCGCCACAATGCCACGCTTGAACAGTCCATGGCAGTGTCTGGTATACTGTGCCATCCCGCTGCACAAAAGCATGGACGCAAACAGATTGGCCATTTGGCCTGTACTGATTGTAACTTTGTGCCATGACGGATGCATTAGGTTGAGGGCACCCAATGCTATGTAGCATAATGCCGCGTGGTTTAAGTGGCGTACCAATCTGGTAGCACCTATTTCTGGTTGTAAATGCCTTGATGATCTTCATTCCGTTGCCCCCTTGTTTTCCCTTCTCCTGGATGATTTCAAGCCCATTCTTCATCAGTCATTTAAGCGCCTCCTCATGGGATCGGTTCGTTGATGGTAGCGATAACTGCCGACGCATCAGTGCAGATCAGACTTACGCGGATGTAATGCTCTGCGGATGCTGTGACCGTGACGATGTCTCCGCTGCTGGTAAAATGAAGATTATTCCATGCATACCCGTTGTATAGGTAGCCCGCGCTTATAAACATTGCTGTTGCGCTATATGCCACCGCTATGCTGTGCCCATCGTTCGCTGCAGGAAGGCTCACACCCTTGATACGAAGTGTATCGCCAGCTTTCAGGTGGATCAAGCTTGTAGCGTTCATATTTGCGCCAATCGTCGCCCAGCCCGCTTGCGCTTTGTTCGTACCGCTCCCTGCGCTCAACCTTGTGTCTGCAGAGATTCCGACTGTATCAAGGATGTTTGTAACGGTCGCAGCGCATGTAATTACAATATTGCCCGTTACCTTGGCAATAGTGATCGTGTTCCCGGACACCGCCGACGCGGAAATATCTGTTCCACCCATTGTGACAGTGATCGCACCGAGCTTCTTGTATGTTCCCGTCGGAGAGAGCATCGTTGTGTAAGCTGCACCCTCGGCAATGGTATTCGCCGTGTTAGACGATGCGCAGTTGATCAGATTGCGTGTGATACTGTAATGTACAGTCGGCGCAGAGGCCGCCGCAGTAATCGTTATTGCCCCCGTTACATTGGCGATGTTGATTGCGCCGCTTCCGGCCGAATAAGCAGTGGCCGTTATATCAACGCCGCCCATTTTGATCACTACCGACGTGATCGTCTTCCCGTTATCCGCCGAGAGTACTGCAGTATAAGCATCCCCATAGTCTACCTGCGCTGCGCCATTGCTAATACTGCATCCTGTGAGATTTTTTGTAATTGATTGATACCAGTGCAACACTTCGGGCGTCCCATTGATCATAGCCGCGCGGTAAGCGTTGATGTCGGCCATCGACATTCCGCACGTTCCCACGGCAAAATGCACGCATTTGTCACGGAACGTGTCTCCGGAAACGGCGTTGATCGCATTGATAAGCCCCTTCCACTCTGGCTCATTACGGCGGCGGGCAAGTGCGTCTGTCCCGGAGCCGGAATAAAAGGTAGTCAACTCGTAGTCTTTGTCGATGTCGGACTGGCTCATGCCGAGCAGCCCCTCCAGCACGCAGGCCAGCGTGCCTGTACGGTCCGCACCTGCGGTGCAGTGAAAATATACCGGCTCACGATGCGTCACTGCGTCGATAACGCATCGAAGATAGAGCTGCCACGTTGCAACCGGCGTCAGCGCGTAGGACGCCGCCTTGTCAGCAATTGTAAACCGTACATCGTTACCAAGCGGGGATTCCGTTGCAACGTCACCGTCGGACGGATCGCGTCCCTCTTTGCCTCTGAGGTCGATTTCATGCTGCACACCGAACTGGCCAACCAGCACCGCCCGGTCTGCTGCAGAGATACGCCCGCCGCGAATCAGCAGTCCATATTTCACCGTGCCGCCGTCACAAGCCCAGCCACCAAGGTCGCGTACATTCCACGCCTCGGCGGAGTTGTCCCGCGTGCGAATCCATCTTAATGCGTCCAGCGGTTTGAGCGTCCCAGCTTTCCCGCCAGAGGCAAATGGCGTGAGCACATTTGGCACTTCGTTGTAGTACGTAACGCCGCCAACCGTCTGCCCGATGGGCTTGTAATTGCTCACTATCGCTGTTGCGGGGGCATAATTTGCAATTTGAGATGTGCTGTAATCGCCGGGGTCATAGGTCACGTTGGCCAGATAATGACGCACCGCCTCTGGGCACTGATGCCACTCGAATGCTTCACTCCCAGAAAGCGCCCGCACAGCATCTGCCATATCAGCAACTTTGTACTTCAGCGTGGACCCGTTTTTTTCGCGGATAGCATCTGCGATGTCCTGTATGGAAGCTTCTTCGTAAAGCTTCTTTGCCATCAGTAGCTCACCTCATCCCCATTGAGAATTGTGCCAGTAATGCGCTCACCAGCTGCGTTGTGGGCGGTTGTCCCGGATACCATCTTATCCGGTGTTACGCTGTCACTGGAAACGTCCAATAGGATCGTTCCATTTGAAAGTTGTACTTTGTTGTTTGCCATTGCGCATCTCCTCTTTTCGGGGGCAGACCCATCCGTTATCCGATCGTGACCGTTTGACCACCCTGCGGATTGTCGGCATACTTAACCGGAATAGCGCCCACAGTCACCTGAGACAGATAGTTGTATGTGGGGCTGTCGGGGGCAATGACCTGCTGCGTGAACGATGGAGTTACAGTCTTGGCCTGTGCCTTTGCGCCCTCGGTGCCGGACATGGTTCCCTCAACACCCAGAATCGAAATGCCCTGACGGATGTTGTTAGGGAGAATCTTTGCCGCCTCGGTTGGGTCAATCTGTGCAGCGCCACTGCCATCATGATAGCCATGAGGAATGGGGATAGAAACGCCCTTTTTGGCAACATTCAAAGTCTTTGCGCCGTTGTTGGGCATGGTACCAGTAACCTTGGCCCCGGTCACATACGCTGTTTTACCGAGCAGAATTTCTGCTGCTCCCGCATTGGCATCACTGGTATCAGCATCCTTTGTGCTTGTACCCACAATCGGAGCACCAGTTTTGTCATGAGCTTTCTTGCCTTTCGCAAGGTCAGCAGCGGTAATGTCATCCCCGGTCAAATCCATCAGGACTTCTCCAGATGCCAGGACCACTTTGCTGTTGTACTTGTCAGCCATTTATTGTACCTCCAATGTATACTGTTGTGCCTCCGCTGGGGTTGCTTACGCGTGTCACTTCTATGGGCTTGACAGTAACGTCTTCACCCATGGTTTTCCCTTTTGTTTCAAGGGTCTTTCCGCTGAAGTCCGGGTCAACGATATAATCTCCTGTATAGATGTCTCCACCAACATTCACTGTAATGGCAGGTTCTACAATAAGGATATATTCCTCCGGACAACTGTGATCAATACAGTTACTCATAGCCAGCCTCCCTCAACAATTCTCCTACGCACAGAGGCGCGGCTAAAGATGCTTTTTTATTGCCATACTCATCTGTCCAACAAAGTTGCCCTTTAGTCGGAGATGTGGTCAGCTTCATTGCATCTTTATATGGTATGGTGACTAAAAGCTTCCCATTCACATACTGTGCCGGGAATTCCAGATACACACCATACTGCTGTTTCACACAGAACAAGAAGTTTTTCGCATTGGAAAAGTCAACCAGCTCACCGTTCCTGCCTTTTCGCACCGACAAAACCAGTTTGGATTCAATTCTCTGGAGCATTGTTATTCACATCCTCCTCGTCCTGAACATTGATGTTCTCTCCTCCTTCCTCCCCTTCATCCAGCTCCATAAAAGAATCTTCAAGGATTTGACGCTCAAGAGCAATCTGTCTCAATTCCTCCTCAGCCTCATCATCGGTCAGGTTGCGCCACTTCTTCATGTAAGATTTGCGGCTCATAGTCTGCGCGGTGACCTCAGCCAAGTCGGTCTGCTTCTCCTCCTGCTCATCCTCAGGCAGAGAATACTGGTTATCAACCCGGATAGTGTACCCAACATCAGGCAGGGCCTCGTCAATGTAAAACTGCCCAGCCTTGGGGTACAGCCGTACACCCTCAATGATACATCTACCAAGGAACTGAAGTGCGGGCCTCCAGGCAAGCATCTTCTCGTCGCAGCGGACAATCAAATCCCAGTAAATGGCCTTCAGGGTCTTTCCAGAGGACACAACACCTTTCAGAGCTTCAGGAGATACATTGGGAACAGCGCACTGCTCATACATTGTGTTCTTGATTCTGTCAAGTGTGGTTCCCAGTGGGGTGGAATAACTCATAGGAGAATCCAACACACCCACCTGAGCAGAGCGGTCAACAGCCTGATTCTGGTCTGAAGACAAATCCCAAAAAGCACCTGCGGAAATAGACAATCCCTTGGTGGACTCAGGAGAGGCATCCACAGTATAGCGGATCGGATTCATACCTTTGCGCTCTGCATCCATATCGGCTGCGGCCAAACGGCTGTACCAGCTTTCATAATCCTCCAGCTGAGAGATTTCAGACACTCCAATCAGGTCACCCGTCAGGCCATCGTTTACAATGACCCAAGCAGGGATGAAGGAAAACCGGGTCTGTGTATCAGGCTGGATTTCCTCAACCAGCTGGCCCATACCGTTGTACACATTCTCAGAGTAGTAGCACAGGCCATTCTGCATCCAATACTTCTTCTTGTAAATGCGTTGGTCAACCTTGGCTTTCTCGTCATTCAACCCATAAAATGCCACAATCTTGGTCAGAATGTTGGCGTTGTTAGGATCAACATCGTACACAAACTCAAGGCTGGGAAGGAAGCTGACCTGAATGCCGCTGTCCTCGTTGATGTTGAACATGAGGGCCACTCTTTTGCTGATGAAGCAATCCTTGGCAGCTTTGAGCAGAGCATTTTTGAAGCCGTTTTCCTCCAGAACATTGTCAATCAAAGTCTGGTAAATGGTTCCCGCATCTTTGGCTGCTTCCCGCTCCGCTTTGTTCCCACCCAGGTCTACATCCACATAAAAGTCGGGGGATTTGGAGAACAAAAAGCGCACTTCTTTGTCCAGCAGAGAGCGGGTCGTCTTGTATCTCAGGTCTGCAGGCGTGTAGTCCAGCTGGCCCTCCTGAACATAGGGAGCACCGTGCTCATACACATTATACAGCCGGATAACTTCATACATATCCTCCAGGACATTTGTGCCATACAAGCCCTCCAACTCAGCCTTGATAATGCTGGTAGGAATGTTCAAAAGCCTTGTTACATCAACCGTTGCTTGTAATTTGTCAGCCATGTTCTCACCCCTTTCAAAATCGTTTTCTGTTGCATTTTTCACTTATCAAGTTGCGTTTCCAAATTTGTTCTGACTCATATGCGTCTGCAGGATGTACTTTGCGTTCTTCAGCCTTTACCCGCTCAAGCTCTGCCTTGAAAGTCTTGTATGCTGTACAACTCCCATGGCAGAGCTCAGAACGGGATTCACACCCCAAACAGGGGGCATGGGGCCTCATTCCTTGCCAGAGTTTGCATCAATTGCGTTCTGCTGCTTCTGGCTCTGAGTACCAAAGTAAAACGCAATGACAACAGCATAGACGGTCATAAATTCCTGGCTGATGGTCCCGTTCAGTGCCATGATTGCAAAAACAACCGTCAGACACAGCGTCACCAAAGACTTCACCGACAGAAGATCGGTCAACCGCTTAATCACCTTGTCCATCTGCTTCACCCCCTTTGCTTTTTCCAAACACAACTCCGTCGTTGTGCTCAAAAATATTCTCCAAAACCTTCAGAAAACCCACCCCCAGAATTGTGCGAATTGCGGGTTCAGAAAGCTCTGCCATGGTGTAGACTTGCCCCAGCTTGACTGTGGCATAGATTGCTATGCCATAGCTGGCGAATACCCAAATCAGGGCTGAGATTTGCGTTGTGACGAAGATGAACCGAGTGATTTGCATCAGCCGGGTTTTGGTCATCAGATTCTTTCCTTTGCTCACGCTGCTCCCCTCCTGCTGTTTCTGGGGATCTCTTTCACATCGGCCACCTCATAGTTGTCCAAGGCGTACCAGATTGCAGAGAATGTATGTGGGTCGATATTGAACTGATCATAGATGGGATTATCCTGCTTATCTTTGGCATAGATGAGTGTGGACAGCTCCCGGATTGTATTGGGACAATTGGGAGAACAGATAATCTTGTGGAATCTCTTGACTTTTCTGGTGTTCGCCAGTCTGGAGCCAGGGAATTTGTGGCAACCACGCATCCTGAAACCGTTCTGGCGATAAAAAGCAATTGCCTTGGGGTCTTCACAGTCTGCCACAATCTGCTCATGGTCCAGGCCTTCCTTGGCCAGCTCTTTGGCTGTCTTGTCATCGGTCATACCGTTCTTGTAGTATTCCCAATAAATGTACAGGTATTTGTTCTTGTCATCAACAGCCAACCGTACAACAGCATTGTAGGATTCTTCAAAACCAAAGTCCATACCCACAAACCGAAACTTGGCCGGGATAGACTGCACAGCCCTGAGCACCTCGTTGTGGCTCTTGGCCACCTCAAACTGGGGCAGCACCTTTTTACCATTCAAACCGAAACGGCCCAAGCGGGCAACTCTGTACAGATCAGGGTCATATTCCTTCATCTGGTCCAGAGTCTCAATGTAGGACTGAGGCAGGAATAGATTGTCATCAGCAACGCTGTGGTGGTAGTAAACCCCGTGTTTGACGATTGTTCTGCGCTGATACAGCAGGTTGTCGTCCAAGGTCACATGCTCATTTCCGTCCTCATCGATTCTTTTGAAGAAATGCTGGTATACCCAGTTCTCTGTGCCCACAGGATTGGTGGAGAGAATGAAGTGAAGGCTGAGTGTGGGATGACGCAGACGGCCAAGCAGTTCCTTGTAACCGGCATACTTGATTTCGCTGCATTCCTCCAACCATACGATGGAAACACCGTTGATGGATTTGAGCTTTGTGGGCTTGTCCATACCCTTGAAAATAATCTTGGAGCCATTAGGGAATTTGATGGTCATCGGACTTGTGGTGCAGCGCACTTTATTTTTACCCATACCAATCAAGTCCAGTTCTTCCAAGATCTCAACAAGCAAGTCATAGCAGCTATCTCGGATGGTATCGAATACCTCACGCACAACCAGAACTTTACGCTTCTCTTGCAGACACTTGAGAATGATTTTGAGTGCAATGTGGTAGGATTTACTGGAGCCATACCCGCCCACAAGCAAGTATGTCTTGTAATCCCAATCGAACAGGAAAGACTCAAACCGGGGGTTGACTTCTTTGTCAACTACCATGGTCAGTCACCCGCCTCAGCGATTTGCTTGTTGATGTACTCACCCTCAGAGATGTACTGTTGAGCCATATCAACAGTGTACTGATAGATGGTCATCTTGCGCTGGATATTTGCCACAGCTCTTTTGTCCCCACGCTTCTGGGCATTGACCAGATTGGTCTTGGCCCGTTTCAGCTGAGTCTTGTTGAACCGAACAACATCAGAAGGAGTTACCACAAAGTTTTCAACTTTCATCAGTGTCCCTCCTTCCTCGCACAATATTGATGGTCAGGTTGTCATCTTCATTACCCTCATCAATCAGTCTGCGCTTGAGCTCAAACTCATCCCGACGCAGCTGAGAATCGGCTTTGGCTTTCTTGATATCAGCCTGTTCCTTGTGCCCAACCCAATTGTAGCAACAGTCAAGAACAAATTGAGCACCCCTCTGACCATCTTTGTCATACAATCGTTTTTCAGCATAGGCTTCAATGGTCTGTTTTGCTTTCAGTATAACACGAGAGAATGTCAACTTGTCATCTGTCTCAGCTTTCATCTCATCCAATACTTCATCAATGAACCCGTCTTGGTATTTCTTCAAGGTAGTCGTTGATACTCCCAAGTACAAGCTCAAGCCTGACACCGTGTAAGGTTGAACTTGAACTTTTACAAGATTTCCTTGTTTATCATACACAAGTTGACCCCACTTGTCAATCAAAGGCCCATTGCAGCTCTCAAAGTACTCGTTGACCATACACTGCAGATGTTCCGGACTCATGAATTTCCGCTTCATCCCTTTTGAGGGATTCAACCGTCCATTGAAAGGGTTGTGTGGATTTCTGATGCCTCTCAAGTCCAGCTCCAGGTGTCGCTCATCCTTGAGGATGTACCGTACAACAGGTTTTTTTGGTGCGTCGATGATGATTTGCTTTTTTGCCATGTACACCCTCCTCTCTTTGTAGATACAACGGTCTTCCCGTTCACGCCTATATTACTATAAGTATTCGGAAAAGTAAAGCATTTACTCCCAAAATAAACAAGGCTTGTGTATTTTTCACGATTTTTCTTGAGTTTTACCCTCAAAATAAATAGAAATTCGAGCCCAGGGGGCACGCCCTATACCCGGCGAAGCCGATTTTACCGAAAAACATGTGGGTGTTCGTGTCTACGCTTTCACGATTATAACGCCGTAATCGTGTCTTGAACCACGCGATTATGGCGGCGTATCGAATATGTGGAAATACACTCAAGCCCTCATAATTACATACAAGTACACGACTATTTTCTGTTTTCCCTTGAGGGGTTGAGCCCTTTTCCTTGACTTTTGAGGGAGGCTTTTTCTTGATATTACCTCTGGGGGTTATCCACTCACCCCGAAAAATAGGCGGAAATGCGAAAAATTGCTTGATACTACTCCCGCGAGTAATGCAAAAATAGGTAAAATAGTCTCATAATCACACTCAAGTGCACGAAAATGATGGTGAAGATTCATTGGTGAAAAAGTGAGAAAACGAAACCTTTTCCCAATGTTGGTTCAGTAGCCTTGAAAATCCCGCCTATTTTTAGCTCTATTTCTTTTATATATATAAATAGTATATTATATTTTCTATTTTATATATATTTTCTATTACCTCTAAAAATAGAGTATAAAAATAGGCGTTGATAAACTTGAGTGAATCTTGTGTGTTTACG
>OHAN01000978.1_pt1 | contig 25474 bp, 24 predicted proteins | sample 1577121 | NCBI WGS metagenome assembly OHAN01 (sample SAMEA3541554, study PRJEB24748) | human gut metagenome | biome: human gut; feature: human-associated habitat; material: faeces | place: China | collected 2012 | reverse complement strand
GGCATAAAGTAGATTCATGCAATACCGATTTACACAAACTATTTTACACTCCCTTCTTTAGATGTAAAAAGTGGGGGGGTACAGCAGTATTCTCATTCCTAATACTCTTGCTCTTGAAAATGGCATTTGATACGTTTGGATATAAAATGGGAATGAATCCCTGGCCGGGAGTATTTGGCTGGTATTGCAATCCGGCTTATCGGCTATTTGATTTCTTGCTGGGATATACAGGATTCCTGGTTTTAGAGAAGACAGATCTAAAAGTATCCTCTTGGAAGATATCCGTTATCCAATGTGTGACCTTAGTATTTTATTTTGCTGCATGTCATTTATTTGATAAGCAATGGGTGCCGGCTCCATTTATTCTGCTTACATTAGTTTTGATTTTTGCTTTTACCTTGCCAGGTGGTATCTTTAATGCTATTTTTGGAAATCGGGTATTGACACATTTGGGAAACATCAGTTTTGAATTGTATATAGTGCACCAGGTAAATATCAATCTGATGAATCACACCCTATTGAAGTGGACAGGAAATAATCACTTATTGGTATTTTTTATGCTTCTGGTCATATCATGGCTTATGGCAGAATTCTTTAGCTTAAATCCAATCAAGAGGTTTGTTACGAAATCTATTTATAAGAGTAAGATTTTTATCTAATGAATTTATTTCTGTAAAGGAAATCACTTTCCTGCCTAGCCAAACCTAAATAAATATAAATCTCGAATAAATATTCTGCTTTAATTTTAAGAGGTGTTGAATAAATGAAGTTTTTGATTATTGCTTTTCATCCCAGATCTATGACGCCTTATGCTAAACAATATGAGGATGCAATTTCGAAAGCAGGACATGAATATGATATTTTCCTTTGGGATAGGTTTTCTAATGGTTCTTTGGAGAAACTGGGAAATGAATTTATATTTCACAGGATTTGTACATTAGGTGGAAACAAATTAAAAAAGATATATCCTTTTTATCTCTTCAGGAATACAGTTAAAAAGATTATAAAAGAAGGTAAATATGATAAGATTATTGTCTTGAATACAATGCCTGGCTTTTTGCTTCATGATGTTCTTTTGAAGCAATATAAAAATCGTTTTCTTTTGGATATTAGAGACTACACATATGAAAAAATTAGTTTTTATTTAAAAGTAGTACATCAATTAATAGATTCGTCTTTTTTTACAACGATTTCATCAAGAGGATTTGAAAAATTTTTAGGAGAAAATAAAAAAATTATTCTTAACCATAATATCAGTAATCTGGATAAAGTGGAGAAATATCCAAGCTTAGACAGGAATAATAAGAAAATTACCATAGGTTTTGTAGGAGCAGTTAGATATTATGATGAAAATATTGCATTGATTGAGAGTTTTAAGCAAAGTAGTCGGTTTAATCTTGCTTTTTATGGACGGGAAGTTTCAGATTGCCATTTGGAAGAATATTGCAAAAATCATCAAATTAAAAATATTGAATTTTCAGGAGCTTTTCAAAATGAAGAGAAACCGACATTATATAAGAAAATTGATATTATCAATTCGCTATATGGCAATCAAAAAATTGAAGTGCTGTCAGCATTACCCAACCGTCTTTATGATGCATTAATTTTTAAGAAACCGCTTATTGTGACAGAGGGGACATACTTAGCAGAAATAGTAGAAAAATATGGACTCGGAATTTCTTTGCCTGGCAGTCAAGTGCATAATGGAAAAATATATGAGGAAAAAATATCAGAATATGTTTCCGGGTTTAATAAGAGGCAGTTTACAATAAATGCAAATCAATTATTGGTAAAAATTAGTAATGAACAGGAAAGATTCCATCATGAAATTGATAAATTTGTACAGAAGTAAATATATTAAGCTATTTTAACTTTCGAATCCGTAAGAAGATAAAATCTTATAAAACTTATATTGAGATTGAATTTAGCTGATTGTTCGGATTTTACTGGCTTTATTATTTTCAATTCAAATTAAAATTATTTAAGCAGTTGTGAACAATGACAAAATAAAATCAATCTAAGGATGAGTTGAGGATAGCAAAGGAAGTTGCGTATTGCATACCTGAGTAATAGAAGTGCATTTATATTAGATAATTTCCCCATATTATGTAGAAGGCAAGTAAAACTGCATATATGGACACATGGTTATTACGGTGATACAGTTAGGAATGTCAATGAAAAGGCAATCAAAAATTCCTTTAAAGAATAAGGGAATAGTGCCAAGTTTTGTATAACAAGTGCGAAAGAATGAAAGCCCTAGCGAGAGCGTGATATTACCATGACATTGGCTACCAGTCAGAGGCAGGAACCAGTATAATAAGAAGGGTGGATTATTAGCTCTACTCGAATGAGGCCTGCTGACTTATTTTATTAACAACATTTTAAGGTGGAGAGTATGCTAATTCCGAAAATTTTAAAAGACGTTTATTGGAAACTTCCTTTTCTTTCATCGGAAGAAAAGGAAGCCTTTTTTTACCAAGTAAAAAAAATAGTTAGAAGCGAAGGGGTAAAGTATAAGAATGATGGAGCAGAGATAGCTGAGAAATATATCCAACAGGTTCTCTCTATTCCTACTGCGCAAAGTCCGGATTTTAAGTCAATCACAGAGTCGCCTTATCAAAGGCAGGACGGAGATCCGAAACTAATTGCTTATTACCTTCCACAGATGCATCCTACGCCTGAAAATAACGCTTGGTGGGGACGTGGAGTCACGGAGTGGAACAATGTATCTCGTGCTGTACCACAGTACTTAGGTCATTATCAACCAAGGCTTCCAGGTGAACTTGGCTTTTATGATTTAAGATTGAAGGAAAATTTAGCCAGGCAGATTACACTCGCCAAGATGTATGGTATCTTTGGGTTCTCTTGGTATTTTTACTGGTTTGATGGCAAACGATTGCTTGATCGACCGTTGGATATGTTCTTAAATGATTCAAGCCTTGATTTTCCCTTTTGCCTTTGCTGGGCCAATGAAAGTTGGACAAGAGGATTCTTTGGCAGCACGAAGGAAATTATCATGAGGCAGAGTGATACAGAGGAAAGCTATCGGAATTTTATACAAGATATTGTGCCTTATATGAAGGATAGAAGATATATCAAAGTAAAAGGTAAAAAACTTCTTATCATATATAAGCCGCAAATGGTGCCTAATCCACAACGGACATTAGATTACTGGCGGGAATATTGTGCTACTCATGGAGTGGGGGATATTTATATTATTGGGGTCTGGACTGCTGACAGGCAAAATGATGTAATGGAGAGAGGTTTTGATTCCGCAGCAGAGTTCCAGCCAGGATCACTGCTGCCATATTGTCGGAAAATTAATGGCGATTTATCATTTGTTAATAAGGATTTTGTTGGAGAAGTGTATAGCTATCCAGATTTGGTTAATCATGGAATTTATAAAAAGAACTTCTTGGCGTCAAGCATGTATAATGCTGTCATGCCTATGTGGGATAATACACCAAGAAGAAATTGCCATGGAAATGTGATTTATCATGGTGCGAAGCCAACTTTATATAAAAAATGGCTAGTTGATATTATCCGGCACTACCAAAAAGATTGTCAACTTGATGACAATTTAATCTTCATCAATGCTTGGAATGAGTGGGGGGAAGGCGCTTATTTAGAACCTGATAGATATTTGGGGTACGCGTACCTGGAAGCAACCCGGGATGCTATATTGGAGGCAAGAAGTGCAGATAAAGAGATTGGAGAAAAATTAATGATTAACAAAAAAAGATTGGAATCGTGATTCTGAATTATAATGATGCATCATCTACATTACACATTCTGAAGCAGATTAAGAACTATTCCGCAATTGACCATATTGTCATTGTGGATAATCTGTCTCCGGATGGTTCATTTCAGCAGCTCAAATCAATGGCTGGGGATAAGGTAGATATTATTCAGTCCGATAAAAATGGAGGGTATTCCTATGGTAATAACTATGGGGCTTTTTATCTGATTGAAAAATATATGGTAGATATCTTAGTCATTGCCAATCCTGATGTGGAATTTTCCGAAGCATTTCTTATTCGAATTGTACAGGACATGGTAAATTTGAAAGTGCAGGCAGCTTCCGGATACATGGATATGCCAGCAGATCCATTTTTGGTAAGGAATAGAAAGATAAACAGCTACTGGCAGGAGTTATTATTATGTACTGTCCTTTTAAAGCAATTTGTACATTTTCATAATGACTATGTTTTACCGAACCATGGAATCATTCAGGTGGAATGGATACCGGGATCATTATTCGCTATTGATGCAGCAGTGTATAAAAATATTCATGGCTTAGATGACCGTGTTTTTTTATATTACGAAGAGCAGATTTTAGGAAAAAAGTTTTTGAAATTAGGATACAGAATGATTATAGATACTGATATTTCATACTTCCATAATCACTCAGTTTCCATTGATAAATCTATCAAGCGATATGGGAAAACAGCACAATTATTTAAGTCCAGGTATTATTTTTATGCTAATTATGAGCAAGTAAACTTTTGGCAGAGATTTCTTATGAAAGCGCTTATTTGCTATGGCTTAGCTGCTCGTAAGATTTTATATAATTTCATTTCTTAACTTAAAGGGAAGGTGTGTTATATGGCTAATGTCATTGCAGTGATATGGGATTTTGACAAAACGCTGATCGATGGGTATATGCAGGCGCCCCTGTTTGAGGAATATAATGTGAAAGACAGTGACTTTTGGGATGAAGTGAATGCCCTGCCGCAGAAGTATAAAGAGAAGGGGATTCTGGTTAATAAAGATACTATTTACCTAAACCAAATATTGGAATATGTGAGAGATGGCCGATTCAAAGGGCTTAATAATGAAAAGCTGAAGTCCTATGGTCCTATGCAGCATTTTTATGCTGGAGCGATTGATCTCATCAAATACACCAATGAGTTTCCCCTGCACAGTGAATATGGCTCTAAGTACCAGGAGTATAATATCAAGGTCGAGAATTATATTGTCAGTACGGGTATGCGTAAAATTTTGGAAGGTACTGATCTTTGGACGAAAAAATGGGTGAAGGGAATATGGGGCTGTGAGCTTATTGATGAACTTAATCCTGAAACGCATGAAGTAGAGCTGCAGGATATTGGTTTTACGATTGATAATACCAGTAAGACTCGTGCATTGTTTGAGATTAATAAAGGCATCCCACTGCATCCAGAAATTAATGTTAATGCCAAAGTACAAGAGAGCTCAAGGCGCGTAAAGTTTAATCATATGATTTACATTGCTGATGGGCCGAGTGATGTGCCAGCTTTTTCAGTCGTTAAAAAGTTTGGTGGTGCTACATTTGCGGTATATCCGCATGGCAATCAGGAAGCACTCAATCAGGTAGAGAAACTCCGCGAAGATGGACGCGTAGATATGTATGCAGAAGCCGATTATTCAGAAGGTACGACTGCCTATATGTGGATTACACATAAAATTGAGGAATTTGCAAATCAAATTTATAGGGAAGAAAGAGAAAGATTGGCGGCTTCTGTTTCAGAGGTTCCCCATCATCTTACAAAATAATGAGAAGTAAAGATTAATAGAGTATTACAATATGTTTATCTGTTTTTTTGACTGATATGTTTATGGAAATTTATGTGCTTTTATGGGACGGGTAAACCTGTCAGGCATTCAGACTCTTCCCTTGACCATGTGCCGACACAGTATATAGCAGATTTTATTAAGAGTATTACTATTAATGGACAGCAGATGTTTCAAGGAATTAAATACCGAAGCGTAATGCATTCCTGTGGCTTCAATTTGGCCATTTTTGAGCTATCCCTTTTTGAGTGCACTGGAGTCAGACTAAAGCAAGTTAATGAAATCCATTATGAAATTAGTCAAGCTAAATAATTAAGGCTTTGCAGGAGATGCTATTATATATAGCATTTCTGCATTCCACTCATTAAACTTACCTAAAGAAAGGAACATATTTTTATGAAAGGTATTATTCTCGCCGGAGGTTCCGGCACAAGGCTTTATCCATTAACCAGGGTGACATCGAAGCAGCTGCTTCCTATTTATGACAAGCCCATGATTTTTTATCCTCTTTCCACGCTGATGCTGGCGGGAATACGGGATATTCTGATTATTTCCACGCCCAAGGATCTGCCAAATTTCGAGAGACTTCTGGGCGATGGCAGTCGATATGGGATTCATCTTTCCTATAAGGTGCAGCCCTCTCCGGATGGTCTGGCCCAGGCTTTTATCCTTGGGGAAGAGTTTATTGGCGGGGAATCCTGTGCCATGATTCTGGGGGACAATATTTTCTATGGCGCCGGTCTTACGAACTATCTGAAAGAGGCTGCGGCTAACAAGGAGGGAGCCACGGTGTTCGGATACTATGTGGATGACCCGGAACGGTTCGGCGTCATCGACTTTGATGAGCAGGGAAGGGCAAAGTCCATCGAAGAAAAGCCGGCTCATCCGAAGTCCAACTATGCAGTTACCGGGTTTTATTTCTATGATAAGAATGTCTGCGAATATGCAAAGACCATCCGGCCTTCTGCCAGGGGAGAGCTGGAAATCACAGATCTGAATAAAATTTATCTGGAAAAAGGTAAGCTCAATGTAATCACCCTGGGCCGCGGGTATGCATGGTTAGATACTGGGACGATGGATTCTTTATATGAAGCGTCTGTATTCGTAAAATCTGTTGAAACCAGAGCGGGCATTCATATTTCCATGCCTGAAGAAATTGCGTATGCTAATGGCTGGATTGATAAAAAGGATCTTGTTGAAAGTGCCAAGCAGTACGGAAAGAGTCCGTATGGGCAGTATTTGATGAAGGTGGTGGAGGGAAAGATTTTGAGAGACTGACAGCTGTCCGCTATCGGCTGTCGGCTGTCGGCTACGGGCTCCCGGCTGTCGGCTTCCGGCTTCCGGCTATCGGCTTTCCGCTATCCGCTGACCGTATGGAGGTTGATTATTATGGCTATGGATTATCGACGACTTGAGGTATGGAAGAAATCCATGCTGCTGGTGAAAACGGTATACCCGCTGATCGAAAGGCTGCCGCAGGAAGAAAAATATGCATTAGGCAATCAAATACGCAGGGCTGTCACATCTATTGTGCTTAATATTGCGGAGGGAACCGGACGAAATTCGGATAAGGAATTACGTTATTTTCTCACGGTAGCCCGCGGTTCCACAGCTGAAGTGGAGGCCCAGCTGCTGATTTGTATAGAATTGGGCTTCTTTTCAGAGCAGGATGCTGCTTCTGCCTTACAGCTGTGTGATAATGTGAAGGGAATGCTTTATCGCTTTATAGAGCGGGTTGGCTCGACACAGTAGAAATCAGACTATAAACATCGGTTACTTGTTCACATAATTAGAGAAAAACGGTAAGCAAAATCGGAAAGCGGTAAGCGGACAGCGGATAGCTGTATTCCACTTCGCATGCGCAGAAAGGAAAACACGACAATGACTATCATCATCACCGGCGGCGCCGGATTTATTGGTTCTAATTTCATTTTCTATATGATGAAGAAGTATCCGGACTATCGCATCATCTGTCTGGATAAGCTGACCTACGCAGGAAATCTGTCTACCCTGGCACCGGTCATGGGTAAGCCGAATTTCCGATTTGTGAAGATGGATATCTGCGACAGGGAGGCGGTGTATGGCCTCTTTGAAGAGAAGAATCCGGATGTGGTGGTGAATTTTGCGGCAGAATCCCATGTGGACCGATCCATTCTGAATCCGGAAATTTTTCTGGAGACGAATATCATCGGTACTTCCGTCCTCATGGATGCCTGCAGGAAGTATGGCATCGGCCGGTACCACCAGGTATCTACTGATGAAGTCTATGGAGACCTGCCCTTGGACAGGCCGGATCTTTTCTTTACGGAAAAGACGCCCCTTCATACTAGCTCTCCCTACAGCAGCTCCAAGGCAGGAGCTGATCTCCTGGTGGGCGCATACCATCGTACCTATGGCCTGCCGACGACCATTTCCCGCTGCAGCAATAACTACGGACCTTACCAGTTCCCGGAAAAGCTGATACCTCTCATGATGATGAACGCTCTGGAAGATAAGCCCCTTCCAGTGTATGGGGATGGGAAAAACGTAAGGGACTGGCTCTATGTGGAGGATCACTGCAAGGCCATTGACCTGGTCATCCATAAAGGCACCGTAGGGGAAGTTTACAATATCGGCGGCCATAACGAAATGGCAAATATCGACATTGTCAAACTTATCCTCAAAGAACTGGGAAAACCGGAAAGCCTCATTACCTATGTGAAGGATAGAAAAGGACATGACCGGAGATATGCCATCGATCCCGCAAAGATTCATCAAGAACTAGGCTGGCTGCCGGAGACGAAATTTGCAGATGGGATTAAGAAGACCATCCGCTGGTACCTGGACAATAAGCCCTGGTGGCAGGAAATCGTAAGCGGAGAGTATCAGAATTATTATAAGAAGATGTATGGGGATAAGTGAGACAGTGGGAAAGTGAGACAGTGACCACTACCAGCTGTCCGCTATCGGCTGACCGCTGTCCGCGGGCGGACAGCTTCCGGCTCCTGGCTGACGGCTTCTGGCTGACGGCTGCTGGCTTTTGGCTTTCGGCTTCCGGCGGAAAACTGATAGCCGACAGCGGATAGCCGATAGCGGTAAACTTATAAAGGAGTGTACGTACGATGAAAGTTCTTGTAACAGGAGTGACCGGTCAGCTTGGTTATGACGTAGCTAAGGAACTGGAAAGACGTCATATCGAATACAAAGGCGTCGGTTCCAAAGATATGGACTTGACCGTTCCGGCGGAAGTGGAGAAAGTAGTGACTGCGTATCATCCGGATGCTGTCATTCACTGTGCTGCTTATACAGCCGTGGATAAGGCGGAAGATGAATATGGCAGGGCCATGGATGTCAATGCAAAGGGAACACTGGCTCTCGCGAAGGCTGCTAAAAAAATTGATGCGAAGATGCTTTACATATCCACCGATTATGTGTTTAAAGGGCAGGGCACGGAGGCTTTTACAGTAGATGCCTCTGCAGCGCCGCTGAATGTGTACGGACTGACCAAGCTTTTTGGTGAAGAGGCCGTACAGATGGAACTTACGAAATATTTCATCGTCCGCATTTCCTGGGTCTTTGGTAAAAATGGAAATAACTTTATCAAAACCATGCTCCGCCTGGGGCAGACCCATGATGAACTGACTGTTGTGGCAGACCAGTGGGGCTCCCCAACCTATACGGCAGACCTGGCGCCGTTGCTCTGTGATATGATTAGCACGGATGCGTATGGGATTTACCATGCCACGAATGAAGGCATTACGAATTGGGCCGAATTTGCGGCATATGTTATGGAACAGGCCCACCTTTCCTGCAAGGTGCGTCCTATTCCGTCTTCGGATTATCCGACCAAGGCGGTCCGGCCTTTAAACAGCCGTCTGGATAAGAGCTCACTGAATAAAGCAGAATTCTCAAAGCTGCCGGATTGGAAGGATGCGCTGAGAAGGTATCTGAAGGAAATCGGAGTTCTTGGCGGTTGATTTATGGCTTCCGGCTGTGGGCTGTCGGCTCTCTATTCTCCAGTCCCGAGTCCCGAGCCCCGAGTCCTGAATCCCCAGTCCCGAATCTAGATTCCCGACTCCCGAGCCCTCGTCTCGATTCCCGAGCCCCGACACTCGAGCATACGCCGAAAATCGAAATTTTGTCTTCAGTAGATTGCCGGGTTTTGAAGTTGACGGTGCTCAGCTTTAAGATGTCGAGCAAGGCGAGACGAATGGCTGACAGCCGGTAGCTGGTAGCCGGCAGCCTGCAGACGACAGCCGATTGCCAACAGCTTGCAACTCAGCATTTAGCGATGATATGAATACTTAATAGGAACAAAAGGAGAAAGATTATGGGACAAATTAAGGTAACTAAAAACGTTGGCGGCATTGAAGGGCTCTGCATCATTGAACCAGCCGTTCATGGAGATGAACGGGGCTATTTCATGGAAACCTATAACCAGAGAGATATGGAGGAAGCAGGATTCCATATTAACTTTGTACAGGATAACCAGAGCATGAGTACCAAGGGGGTACTCCGCGGCCTCCATTTCCAGAAACACTATCCCCAGTGCAAGCTGGTGAGAGCCGTGCGGGGCAGTGTCTTTGATGTAGCCGTAGACCTTCGGGCTGATTCTCCCACCTACGGAAAATGGTATGGTGTAGAGCTGACTGAGGAAAACAAAAGGCAGTTTCTCATTCCTGAAGGCTTTGCCCATGGTTTTTTGGTTCTTTCTGATGTAGCCGAATTCTGCTACAAGGTAAATGATTTCTGGCACATCAATGATGAAGGCGGCATGGCCTGGAATGATCCGGAAATCGGCATCCAGTGGCCCCATGTGAAAGGAACTTACCAGGGCAGCTGCTCTGCAGAAGGCTATACTTTGGATGACGGCACCCCGCTGAATCTCAGCGATAAAGACCAGAAGTGGCTGGGGCTGAAGGATACGTTTAAGTTCTGAGATAGTAAGCCAATCGAACAGGTTAAATGAATTGAACTGGTTGGGCACGTTGAAAATCACACATATTAATTAGTCATGGTGAAGAAGTATGTGAAAATGTTGCAAAGGTTGAAGAAGAGAGGAAAATTAACTCTATCAGCGGCATCAACGTAATCAATCTTCGTAATAACCATTTTCAGACTATAAGAGGCTTAAAACTGGTTGTTTTAGTCAGCATTTCTATGATATAGCGTGAAGATACCTGTGTTATAATAAAAAAATAAGTTTGCATAATATTCGTGGAAATCATACATGGATTTTATGGGGGGTTGATTGTGTTCTTGTAGGAGGCACTTTGATTATATGTCGGAGTCAGTAGACATTTCGGTATGCGTTGGTGATTATAATCCAGATTGGAAGAAACTCCTAAAAACCCTGAAATCTATAGTCTATCAGAAGGGGGTTCGTTTTGAGATTATCATAGGTGATGATGGATCGAAAAATGATTTGTTTCCGCAGATAGAAGATTTCTTCCGGCAAGTTGGCTTTAAAAACTATAAGCTGGTGAAAAGCAAGGAAAATCATGGAACGGTAATGAATGGCATGCAGATGAAGAAATTTGTACATGGAAAGTATATTAAGCCTATTTCTGCTGGCGACTTGCTTTATGAAGAGAATTCACTAAAACGCTTGTTTGAGTATTCAGAAAGGAATAAATCGTCTGTAGTTTTTGGCGATGCTGTATTTTATAATGATGATAACGGATTTAAGATCATAAAACATTTTCATAATCCCAGAATTACCGGAGTATATAATACAGAGAACGTCTCTCGGATGCTAAAATTGCATTATCTTTTGCTTAGCGATGGAATCAGTGGTGCTGCTCTTTTCGCTCGTTCGGATATTTATGGTAAATATCTTGAAATGATTGCCGGAAAAGTGAAATATGCAGAAGATTATATGATAAGAATTATGATTTTGGATGAAGTAAGAATCCATTATTATAAACATCCTATTATTTGGTATGAATTTGGGACAGGCATATCCACTGCAGCTAGTGATTTCTGGACGGAGAAGCTAAGGGAAGATGATGAGGCCTGTGAAGCTGTGGTAAAAGATAGGCTGGTTCATTATTTAAAAGATAATAAGAATGCTTTTGACCAGAAATATTTAAAATTGATGAATAGTCATGCAAAAGGGAAGATGAGACTCATTAAAGGTGAATTTTTATATCCGGAATTAATTTTTGCCTGGCTCAGAAATAAGCTATTTGGTGAATATACTCCAACAGATGTAGATAAGTCTTTTTATGACAGGGTTTCAAAAGAATAGAAATGAGGCAATAAATGGATATTCAATTTTTTAATTTTATAAAGCATGGGGATGCAAGAGGTCAGCTGGTTGCTATTGAAGAATTAAAAGATATTCCGTTTTCTATCAAGCGTGTTTATTACATGTGGAATGCTGGTCCGGAAGTGCGGAGAGGATACCACGCTCATAAAAAACTTCAACAGGTTCTCATCTGCGTACGTGGCAGATGTAAAATCCTTTTGGATGATGGAACAGAAAAACAGGTTGTACTCATGGATGATCCATCCAAAGGACTTTATGTATCTAATGTCATGTGGCGGGAAATGTATGATTTTTCTTCAGATGCCGTACTCATGGTGTTGGCATCGGAGTACTATGATCCGTCTGACTATATCAGAGATTATGATGAATTTTTAAAATTTGTAGGTAAGGAGAAAAAATAATGATGAAAGTTCCATTTGTAGATTTACGTCCTATGCATGATTCTATACGTAAAGATCTCGATAATGCATATGCCGGGGTTATGGATGAAAGCTGGTTTATTGAAGGTGAGCAGGATAAAAAGTTTGAAGAGGAGTGGGCAGCCTATTGCGGCACGAAATATTGTGTGGGCGTAGGCTGCGGGCTGGATGCTCTTACCTTGATTCTGAAAGCTATGGATATTGGGGGAGGGGATGAAGTTATCGTTCCATCCAATACATATATTGCTACAGCACTTGCTGTTTCTTATACAGGGGCTACGCCTGTATTTGTGGAACCTAAGCTTGAAACATTCAATATTGACCCGGATAAGATTGAGGAAAAGATTACATCAAATACGAAAGCTATTATTGCCGTTCATCTGCAGGGGCGCTGTGCAGATATGGATCCTATTAAAGCGTTGGCAACTAAGTATCATTTAAAGATTGTAGAGGATGCGGCACAGGCTCACGGTGCAAAATATAAGGGGATACGTGCAGGTGCTTTGGGCGATGCTGCCGGTTGGAGTTTTTATCCAGGAAAAAATCTGGGGGCTTTGGGAGATGCCGGCTGTGTAACTACGAATGATAAAGCCTTAGCTGATAAAGTACGAGCTCTTGGAAACTATGGATCTGACTATAAGTACCACCATATTTACAAAGGTGTGAATAGCCGTCTGGATGAAATACAGGCAGCATTTCTTCGTGTTAAACTTCCTCATCTGGAAGAATGGAATGATTATAGACGTAAGGTAGCAGCTCGTTATTTGAAAGAAATCAAAAATCCATTGATTGAGCTTCCTCTGCCAACGTCAGATGAGTTTGAACATATCTATCACGTTTTTGTTATCCGCTGTGATAGAAGGGATGAGCTAAAAGCGTATCTGGACGAAAAGGGGATAGGTACTGTTGAACATTATCCTGTCCCTATGCACAGACAGAAGGCGTATGAAGACCTTCATATTCCTGAGGGAGCGCTGCCTGTCTGTGAAGAAATTTCCAAGACTGTTCTCAGTATTCCTATGTATTATGGAATTACCAAAGAGCAGGTTTCTTATGTGATAGATACTCTTAATGCATTTCATTAATTAGGCTGATAAATTGGGAAAATTACGTTTATTTCTTGAAAATTTCCTCATATACGGTCTGGGAGGAATCATGAGTAAGGGAATTGCCTTGCTTATGGTTCCTGTTATTACCCGGATTATGCCTAGTCCTGTGTACTATGGCATCAGTGATCTTTCTAATACTATAATTTCTATAGGCAGCGCATTGGCTATTCTTGGAATGTACGATGCCATGTATCGATATTTCTTTGAAAAAGAAGATGACACTTATAAGAAAGAAATCTGTTCCACGACACTGGCATTTACTATTGGCTTTTCTTTCCTTATTTTTCTCTTGATGATTATCTTTGGGAAAAATATAGCTTCTTTTTTCTTTGGAAATGCAGAGTTGTACTATGTTGTCTATATAGATGCTGTGGCTGTACTGGCAGGTGCAACGAATGGTATTATTTCTGCACCTACCCGGATGCAGAACCAGAGGAAAATTTTTCTCTTTTTTAATACCTTTGGGCCAATTATCTCTTATACCTTATCCATCTGGCTTTTACTGGAGGGATATTTCATTATAGCGCTTCCATTGGCAGGAGCAGTTACTGTGATACTGACAGAGATAGCCTTTGGTGTATTGAATAAAAAGTGGTTTTCTCTTGGCTATATCAGAAAAGAGTACTTAAAGGGACTTTTGGCACTGGCCCTTCCGTTGGCGCCTAATTTCTTTATTTACTGGATTTTTAATTCCAGCGACCGGATTATGGTGACTAACCTTATTGATCTTAATGCAGCCGGTTTATATGCGGTGGGTTCCAAACTTGGCTCTGCCAGTCAGCTTATCTATCTTGCATTTGCCGGTGGATGGCAGTACTTTGCTTTTTCTACCATGAAAGATGAAAATCAGGTGGAAACTAATTCCAGAGTCTTTGAGTATTTGGGAGCCATTTCTTTTTGTTCCTTTTTCTTTGTGTGTGCTTTGGTAAAGCCGATTTATGAAATCTTGTTTCCCAAAGAGTATCTCGATGGTTTCGTAGTAGCTCCGTATCTTTTTCTTGCCCCATTACTTCAGATGCTTATGCAGGTTGTTGGAAATCAATTCCTGGTAGTAAAAAAAGCCTGGCCAACATCTGTTATATTAGGCGTGGGAGCACTATTAAATATAGTATTTAATTTTTACTTTATTCCGCGCATCGGTATTGAAGGAGCCGCAGTAGGAACATTGCTGGGGTATGCCATATCTCTATTACTTTATATCTTAGTTTTGCGGCGGATGGACCTCTTTATATTGCGATGGCATTTTGTATTAACTGTAGGTATTTCGGTTGTTTACTTTTTTCTCTGGCGCATCTGCTTCACCTGCTATCCAATCATTTCCCTTTTGCTTTCTCTTATGGGAACTGCTGGTATAGCAGGATTATACTATAAAGATATAATATATTTGCTGGACAAGATCAGGAAACGGGTTTATTCATAAAGAAAGAGTAGTAACATGAGAAAGAAACGCTAGAACCCATTATGTATGGATATAATTGAAAAGTCATGATGAGAAAAGATAAGGAAGAGGAGGGGTAAGATGAAACCATTGCAGCAAGGTATAGATTGCATCATTGGTAAAAATGTGCAGCTTGGCAAAAATGTACGTCTGGGTCATCGTGTTATCATCGAAGATGACGCGAAGATCGGCGATGATGTGTATATTGACAGCAATACTATCATCCGGGGGGGTAGCTGTTGGCAATGCTTCGACCGTAGGTGCGGATTGCATCCTTGGCGAGCATCTGATGGACTGGTATCAGGACCATCAATATCATAGACATCCGCTCCGGATTGGCAGCCATGCTGTCATACGAAGCCATACAACGATTTACGGGGGTTCTACTATCGGAGATTACTTTCAGACAGGGCATTATGTCGATATCCGTGAGCATAGCCGGATTGGCTCTCATGTCAGTGTCGGCAACTACTCAGATATACAGGGGTATGTGAAGATTGGCAATTATGTCCGCTTTCATAGCAATGATCGTATTGAACAGTATTCAATTATTGATGATTATGTCTGGATTTTTCCCGGCGTGGAGCTTACGAATGACCCGACACCGCCATCTAATGAAATGATGGGGGTGCATGTCCATTCATTTGCTATCATCTGTGCCAAAGCGACTGTCTTGGCGGGGCGAGAAATCAAAAGTGATGCTCTCGTCGGGGCCGGTTCAGTCGTGACGAAGAACGTGGAGCCTTATCAAGTCGTTGTTGGCAACCCTGCTCGAGTGGTTGCAGATGTCCGTACCATCAAGAACAAGAAAACCGACGAACCAGTATATCCATGGCGGTATCACTTCAGTCGGGCAATGCCTTGGGAAGGATCAGACTATGATACCTGGCTTGCCTCACTGAAATAATGAAAGCCTCCTGATATTCTGCCTTGCCGGTAGAAGTCAGGAGGTTTTTATGCGTGATAAAAAATTAAACCCGTTATGTTTGGAAGGTAAAACAGTGGTTCTAAAAGAGGTGGAGCCAAAATACTTTCCCTATATTATAGAATGGCGTAATAATAAGGAATTTACTCGATTTTTGAATCAGCCATTTACTTTGACTATGGAGAATGAAACTCATTGGTACCAGAATGTATATCTCAAAGATCCGACGCAGGGGCTGCTGCTCATGACAGACAAAAATGATGGAACACCATTTGGGACTTTGGGCTGGACGGATTTAGATTTGGAAAAAAGACGCTACATTAGCGGCCGCCTTTTGGTTGGTAATCTGAAATATCGTGGATCCGTTCCCATGATGGAGTCTTTCTTTGTAATGGGAGATTATCTTTGGCAGTTTGCAGATGTGTCGTATGCTCATGTGGTCATAGAGAACAGGAAAGTTATCAGCCTGAATAAACGGACGGGTCATTTTGTAAATAAGGGAGAAATTCAATTTCCTAAAGAACTTTTTGTAAATGGAATGCATCAAGTAGAATTAATGCGGACAAGGGATTCTTATCATCAGGCTAAAGCCAAAATGGCCAGGTGGTATCCGGATATTTTCAAAGCTGATTAGGTTTTAACAGCTCATTTATGGTATAATGCATGTAATTATTTTCAGGAGGATACGAAAATGAATGAATCTGAGTTTTTGAAAGATTTTATTGAAAATGTTTTGGATACGGATGCTGAAGTTAAAATGGATACCCCATTAATTGACATTGATGAATGGGATTCTCTTGGCGTAGTCGGCTTTATTGCGGACGCGAATACCAAATATGGTAAAAAAGTAACTCCACAACAAGTAAAAGACGCTAAGACACCGCAGGACCTGTTTAATTTACTGAAGTAAGTTAAGAAGACGAATGACTGACATAACAGCAGGCCATCTTCATCTTTTCTATAGAGGATGGAGATGGCCTGCTTTATTTGTTATAAGGAGAGATTATGTTTACGCAAGTTAATGGGATTGATATCAAGGCTATTTCCTGTTGTGTTCCTAAGGAAATGTATTCTATCAGAGAGTATGCACCGGAGCTCTTGAAAAGTGAGAAAACCGCAAAGCGAATGGTCAAGAGTACAGGTATATCTCATTTGCGTATATCGCCGAAAAGTGTTACAACAGCAGATCTATTTCAGAAAGCTGCTGAACCTGTATTGGCAGATATAGATAAGAAAGAAATTGAAGCATTGGTGTTTGTGACGCAGACACCGGATTATCTGGTGCCCACTACCGGACATATATTACAGAATAAGTTGGGATTACGAAATAATATATTGTGCCTGGACATAACAGAAGGATGCAGTGGATATGTGACTGGACTTTACACATCCTGTATGCTTGCAAATCAGCTGCAAGGGCCTGTAATTTTCGGGGGGGGTGACACAATTTCTCACATAACCAATCCAAATGATCGTGCAACGCGAGTAATTTTTGGTGATGCAGCTACAGCTACATTGGTTACGCCTGGCAATCATAACGCATTTTTTAGCTTTGAGAGTTATGGAGAGCGCTGGAGAGCCATAGTGCGGGAGAACTCAGAATTTCGCAGAACTTCAAATCCTATCAATGATGGCTGCTTATATCTTGATGGTATGGGAATTATGGAATTTTCTTTGAATGAAGTACCGACCTCAATTCATAAGATGCTGACAAGATGTAATTTTACTTTGGATGATGTGGATCTCTTCGCTTGTCATCAGGCTAATAAACTGATTTTAACATCATTGGCACAGAAACTGGGAGTGTCGGCAGAAAAGTTACCGTGGGTGTCAGAGAATGTTGGTAATGAGTCTTCCGCTTCTATTCCAATGGTATTATCTGCAATGAGAGGGAAGAAACTGAATCGTGTATTCTGCAGCGGGTTTGGCGTTGGCCTTTCTATTGGCAACTGCATCACTGATTTCTCTGATACGAAACTTTATGGGGTGAGTGAATTATGAATAGTGTAACATATGACTTTACTGGAAATCGATATGTAGTAACAGGTGCCTCATCCGGAATGGGCAGACAGGTAACTCTGGATCTGGCTCAAGCCGGAGCAGAAGTACTGGCAATTGGGCGGAACAGTGAACGTCTTCAGAAAGTGAAAGATTTATATCCGACAAGAATTTTCACATCTTCTTTAAATGTATGCGACAAAGATGCGCTGGAAGCAGCTGTTTTTGATTTTGTAATGGAACACGGGAAATTAAACGGCTCTGTGCATGCTGCAGGAATTGTCGATGTAACCCCACTTCGGGTTTATGATGAAGAACGTGCTCGCCAAATGATGGATACAACTTTTTGGGCGGGCGTTCATCTTGTACAGTTAGTCGTAAAAGCAAAATATGGAACAAAGGATTCTTCGCATGTGCTCTTTTCTTCGGTTGATGCCATAGCAGCTAATAAGAGTAAGTTCGCCTATGCAGCAGCTAAGGCGGCGGTGAATAGTGCGGTACGTTCTATTGCAAAAGAAATCGCTCCCAAAGGGCAGCGCATTAATTCTATACTTCCCGGGTGGGTAGATACACCGATGACTATTTTTTGGGGGGAAAAAGTTGGTAATTCCGGCAATTTTGTGTCAGAAGAATTACTTGGTGCTGGTAAGCCTGAAGATGTGAGCGGTGCAGTTTTATTTTTGCTTAGTGATAAAGCCCGCTGGATAACAGGAACTAATATGGTGGTTGATGGCGGTTATTTAGCCTAAAGGAGACAGATTTGTGAAAGCTTATATAAATAAGATTGTATATACGATTCCGGAACGGATAGATATGAATCCACCGGGACGTCTGACCAGAAAGACGGGAATCAGAGAACGGCATATCACAAATGACAACGAAACTGCATCTGATCTCGCTCAACAGGCTGCAAATAAATTGTTTGCAGCCGGAGTAGATAAGGGCTGTATAGATTTTCTGATACTCTGTACCCAATCGCCGGATTATTTCCTTCCTACCACAGCATGCCTTCTTCAGGATAGGTTGGGATTACCTCGTGATATCGGCGCAACGGATATTGATTTGGGATGTTCCGGTTATGAATATGGATTAGGACTGGCAAAGGGACTTATTGAGTCTGACCAGGCACAGAATGTTCTGCTTCTTACTGCGGAAACATACAGCAAGTATATTAATCCGGAAGACCATTCCGTTTGGCCGTTGTTCGGAGATGGTGCGACTGCTACACTGATTTCCGGAGAAGACTGCGAAGATTCCGGGATTATTGGATTGGTATATGGCACAGATGGTTCCGGTGGACATAATCTTATTGTTCCAGGAGGTGGGATGAAACATCGTTTTGGGACTTATGATGAGTCTGTTAAAGAAGATGAGTATGGGAATAAACGCTCTTTTTCCAATCTCTATATGAATGGTTCTGCTATTATGGAGTTTGGACTTGAAAGAGTTCCGGAAACAGTGGAGAAGGTACTGCAAAAAACGCATTTATCTAAAGAAGAGATAGACTATTATGTTTTCCACCAGGCTAATCGTTTTATGCTTCAATATCTTCAACAGAAATGTGGGCTCTTAGATTATCCTTTCTGGAATGACGTGAAACATTACGGAAATACAGTTTCCAGTTCTATACCGATTTCTTTGACTGATCTTTTGCTAAGCCATCCCGAAACGAAACTTAATAAAGTGATGCTTGTTGGCTTTGGCGTAGGACTTTCCTGGGCTGGGTGTGTTGTTAATCTCAGTAAAATCTCCTAAAGAATGGTTTTATTTTATAAAAAGCTAAAGAGAGGGGAATTCTTAGCTGTAATGTGAAAGAACGGCCCTTATCAATTTTATGAATTGTTTCTTATGCATTGGGAATGTAGCGAGAAGCTCCAGCATACAATAAATTAATTGAAAATTTACTGAATTATCATAATATGGGAGTTGACATGGAACCAATTAAAGTTGATAATTGTCAGCAAGCAAGCAAGCAAGCAAGCAAGCAAGCAAGCAAGCAAGCAAGCAAGCAAGCAGAGACAGTCCGGCATTGAATTATTACGTATTTTTGCGGCCATGGGAGTAGTGATACTTCATTATAATAATGGAATGATGGGTGGCGGAATGAAATACGCGGCTTTTGGGAGTGCAAACAGTATATTACTGTATATTCTGGAAGCCTTTTGCGTAGCTGCAGTGAATATTTTTGTATTGATTAATGGATATTTTGATTTACGAAGTAATCGCCGCGATTTGATTAAACCAATAAAACTGATAGTGCAGGTTATGCTGTTTAATCTTGCTTATTACTTGCTGCGTGTTGTGATCGGACATATTGATTTGTCTATAAGTCATATTATCGGATCCATGATTCCGGCTAATTGGTTTATTATTCTTTACTGTGCATTGTATATGGTTTCACCATTTTTGAATATCACACTGAATCAAATCACAATGAAGGAATATCATGTGCTTTTAGGTATAGCAGTTGGTATTTTCAGCTTTTACCCCATGGTAGTAGATAATTTGGAGATTTGGACCGGAAAAGTTTGGATGGGACTTAGCAGCATTGGGATGTATGGAAGTGAGTATGGCTATACTATTGTCAATTTTGTGCTCATGTATATCATCGGTGCTTATTTGCAAAGGTTTGGTTGGAAAATATCTAAGCCTTGTCTTTTGATTGCTTTTGCATTGAATACTATGCTGCTGGTGGTATGGGGATTGACTGACACTTACCTCGGGCATAAGGAAATTCTTGCATGGGAATATTGCAGTACGTTTGTAGTTTTTGAGGCAGTCGTTACATTCCTTCTATTTTCAAAGTTAAAATTCCAAAATCGTATGATAAACAAGCTGGCAAAAGCTTCTCTGTGTGTTTACTTAGTACATATCTATTTCCTGCCGCACCTTAGAATTAAAGAAATTATCCTAATGAATAGTCCTGGTATCACTCTGGCGCATTTGACTTTATGTGTTTTAGTTATATATGCTTTTGCCTATGTGGTAAACTTGGTATATTTAGTGATTACTTGTCCCTTTTATGAAAAAATTGAGGAAATCTGGCCACAGCATAGTTATAATTTAGGGAACAGGAAAGAATGCTAAAATAATCATCTAAGATTCAAGCCCTATTCCTGTTAGAAAGTAAAAATGGTAGTAAAGATGAACCCAAAGATTATCGATGCAATTTTTGCAGTCCTTGTATTTTCTATACCGTTTAAATATATCCCCAAGATATTCTGGCAATCGTTTCTGGGGGGACCATTTGGTAGTGATCTGGTATTTTATCCATTAGCTGTCGGCTTTATTTATACAGCTTATTGTCAGTGGAAATATGGGAATGTCATTTATCAATGGAATAAATTCAAGAAGTTCATTATAATCTATCTCTTGGTGCTGTTTATTTCACTGGTCCACGGGCTTGCAAATTTCCCCTATTATGAGCAGATTTTGAATGGTCCCGTTACACAAATACAAAGACTGCCAAGCGTCTTGGCGCTGCTTTCAAATGTAGGTATTCGTTTAGATGAGGTAACCGCTTTAAAGTTCTGGATGCTGGGGCGGCCAATCAAAGGGATCCTTTTTGAAAGCCTGTATACTTTTGGGGCCGGCTACATGATCTTCTGCTGGTATCATAATCGAAAAAAACGTGCTTTTGAGTTGGTAAGGAAAACGGTTATTGTTAATCTGATTGTTATAGCAGGTTATGGCATCATCGATGTATGCTATCAAAATGGACAATTGTGGGCGCAGAATATTTTGACTGCAATTAATCCAATCCTTCATGCTAGTCCTACTTTGTATTCAAGCTATGATGCAGCAGATTGGCATCCCGCCTTATACTGGGATGGTCAAGTACGCTCAATATTCTTGGAGCCCTCTTACTTTGGTATTTATATGGCATTTGCCTTTCCGATTTTGGTATGGGCAATTTTTAAGGAAAACAAGATTGTATATAAAATAGGACTGGAAATTTTATTCTTTCTTCTTGCCTTCGAATTATTTCTTGGGCAATCAAGGACGGGCGTGGCAATTTCAACAGGAGAGGCCTTTATATTAGTCGTAGTTTGTATTTATTTGCATACACGAAAATTTATTGATCTATTGCTGAGCCTGGTAGTCGTTGCAACTTTTGCGTTTGGCAGTTCTCTGGGATTTATAAACTATGAACAGGTTCCGGTAACGATTGGAACTCCTCTTGCCACAAGGTGGGTCGAAGTGCATTCCGAAGCAGAAGGAAGTAATGCAGTATTAGTGAAAAAGGGATATGCCGATGTGGACACTAAAGATTACTTTGGCGAAGCTATTGGTTCGTTATCAAATAATGGTAAGACGCAAAAGCATGAAGGAAGCAACCATTCCCGCTTCACCGTAATAAAAACGAATATTCGTATTGGAGAAAAGCACCCAGTATTTGGCGTAGGAAATGGTCTCCATAATGCTTACTTAAGGGATATTCTTAGTGAAGATCCCGGAGACGAAATCCAGATGTGGAATAGAGTGATGGATAAGAGTGGTTGGATGAGAGGGGTATTTCCTAATCTTGGGGACTGGTTTGTCCGCTTTGCTGAAACCGGAGTATTGGGACTGCTGGTCTTTGCTTTTCCGCTAATGACAGCGATTTGTCATTTGGGATTCAAAGTATTAAATAGAAAGTCTTTAATTGGCAAAGCAAATATTGACTGTATATTTATACTGATCTCTCTTGTCGGATTGGCAGCTACAGGCATTGGTGACTCATTGAATAATATGTTTTGCTGCTGGCTTATGCTTTCAATGGCTTTCTTGGAAATTCATGGCGGGGAGTACAGGAAAGTAGAGAATAAGAAGATATCGCATGGCAAAGAGGAAAATATTTAACTGTTTGAATTATCACAATCGTGGCTATGTTTTAATGAGTTTTAAAGTGCGCACAATGAACAATGAGGCGCTTGCCTATCCATTGCAGAGCTATAAGATATTGGCGTATAATATATATACCATAATAATTATCATGATGGCTTATTGCCAATCGTATTACTTAGTACTATGACCGGAACATTTGTTATAATTGTTTTGCATATGTTACTCGCTGCTATTGGCAGTATGCTTGACAATAAATTGAGGGAATTGCTGCCGGCCATTATGTTTTAGCTTTTTGGGTGGTTTCTTTTATTTGTTCTTTTGGTATTAGCCAAAATTGGCAATTAAACGTTTTAATATTTTTGCGCTTTGAACTCGCAAACTATAAATAAAATATTTAAGAAACATTAAAAATAGGTAGGTTTAATTAGGCAATTATTTTTTAGTGGATTTTTTTATTGGGCAATAGCATGGATATTCACGATGAATTTTTTATTGATGTCAAGAATCTTTTTGGGAATACGTGGAGTGTAACGGAGAAGGCTTTAGCAACCTATGGCCCTTGTATCAAGCAGGCGGCCAGGGATGTGTCAGAGTTGAGGCGCACAGGGAAAGGTCCGGATGGAAGTCAGGTCCTTTTTCCTCATTTGCCATATCTGCTCAAGGAAGAGGTGCTGATTTCCAGGGAAGAAAGAGAGGCACTCCTTCGACTTCGAGAGGAAGCCAAATCCTATGATGCAGTCATTTCTATTGGCATCGGTGGTTCTTATCTGGGAAATCAGGTGCTTTTTGATTTATTCTGCGGGCCTTACTGGAACCAGCTTACAAAAGAAGAGAGAGGTGGCTATCCTCAGTTCTATTTTGCAGGACAAAATGTGGATCCAGTCACCCTTGTAGAACTTTCTTCCTGTATTTCCAGGGAGGCAAAGCGACTGAAGGACCGTCGGATGAAGGTACTGTTCCTGGTCATTTCCAAATCTGGCACAACCATTGAACCAGTTACTGCCGTAAGGGGATTAAAGAAATTGCTTGTCGATGTTTGTGATATTCATCTCATGGCCATTACCGATAAGGAAAAGGGAAGAATCCGACCGTTAGCAGAAGAACGACATTTCCCTTGTTTCACTGTCCCCGATGGAATCGGTGGCCGGTTCAGTATTTTTTCTCAGGTAGGCCTGGTGTTTGCCAGCCTGGCCGGGATAGATATAGAAAGTTTCCTTAAAGGTGCGCAGATGGTAGAGGAAACTTGCCGTTCTGAAGAAATAAACGAAAATCCAGCTCTTTTACTGGCCGCTCTTAAGTATATTGCCACAAAAGAATATGGTATTACTGCAGAAGTTATTATGCCCTATGGGGATAAGCTTCGATCCTTTGGTTGGTGGTATGCACAGCTTTTAGGTGAATCACTGGGCAAAAAGTATGATATGCAGGGGAACGAAGTGTATAATGGGCGTATTCCGGTAGCTTCTGTGGGAACCACAGATATGCATTCTCTTACACAGGAACATCAGCAGGGACAGAAGAATAAGTTGATCCAGTTCATTTCTGTAGAACACCTGCCTTCTGATCTTTCTGTCCTCTGTGATGAAAAGGGCGTAAGTGGCATGGTTCCTATGAGTCGTATGTTGGACGCAGCAAGAAGAGCGAATGAAGAAGCGCTGGCAAACGAAGGCCGGATGAGTTGCCATATTTCTATTAAGGAATTAACACCTTTTCACGTAGGGGCACTCGTGTATTTCTTTTTCCTTACCATTGCCTATGAAGGGGCCATGGAACATGTAAATGCGTTTGATCAGCCTGGGGTAGAGGACTACAAGAAAATTCTCCATGAAGATTTGAGAAAGTACATTGTGAAAAATCAGAAAGAAGAAAATTGATATAAGAGATCGGAGGAGAATGGATATAAAAATTCTGGTGGCAGCGCACAAAAAATACTGGATGCCTGACAATTCAGTATTTTTACCGATTCAAGTCGTGGCCCGCTCTGCATCCGGCATTAGGATATGTTCCGGATAATACAGGATATAATATTTCCGATAAAAATCCGAATTACTGTGAATTAACCGCTTTATACTGGGCCTGGAAAAACCTGGAATGTGAATACATCGGCCTTTGTCACTATCGTCGGTGCTTCGGCCATACGGTTTATTCAAAGGATGTAGAAAAGAAGAAGAGCGCCATATTTTCCAAGGTGGATTACGAAAATCTGCTGACAAAATATGAGGTCATTCTTCCAAAGACGAGAAACTACTACATAGAAACCGTCCGTAGCCAGTACGAACACGCACACTTTAAGAAGGATTTGGACGAAACAGAGAAAATCATCGCAGAAAAATATCCGGGCTATTCTGATGCATTCACCAAAGTAATGAATCAGAGAAAACTGCACATACTCAATATGTTCGTCATGAAGAAATCCCTTTTCGACAAATATTGCACCTGGCTGTTCGACATCCTCTTCGAACTGGAAAAGCGAACAGACCTGACCAGCTACGATACCTACGAAGCCCGCCTCTTCGGCTTCATCTCCGAACGTCTTTTTAATGTATGGCTTGAAAGACAGAACCTGAAAACATGCGAAGTCCCAGTGGTATTCCTAGAAAATATCTACTGGCCAAAGAAGATAGCTAATTTCCCGAAAAGAAAAATAACCGGGAAAAGATAATTTTACAATCAAACAAGGTCATAATGAAAAGGATGCCTCCTGAAAGATTATATAGGAAGGCATCCTTTTGTCGTACAACAGATTCAAATGAGGATAGATATGCAATGATTCCAAAATGTTGGCAGTGGTTCTCGTAGTGGCAGTAGCTAGTACGGGTTACAGATAAGAAGAACTTGACACGCACACTTTATGTATGAAATAGGTATTTGCGATTATTTTTGATATAATAATTATAAAAGCTCTTCACGGAAATTTGGGGGATGAATAATTTTTAGGTAAAGAATGGAATCGGA
>OHAN01000973.1_pt1 | contig 25745 bp, 31 predicted proteins | sample 1577121 | NCBI WGS metagenome assembly OHAN01 (sample SAMEA3541554, study PRJEB24748) | human gut metagenome | biome: human gut; feature: human-associated habitat; material: faeces | place: China | collected 2012 | reverse complement strand
CATCACTTCACTGCGGTATCTGTGGTGAGCACGGTGGAGATCCTTCATCAGTTGAATTCTGCCACAAGATTGGTCTTGACTATGTATCTTGCTCACCATTCCGTGTGCCAATCGCAAGACTTGCAGCAGCTCAGGCAGCTATTGCAGATAAACAGTAATCGAATGATTATATGTAATCTCGCATAATTAGCTTAGTACAGCTTAATACAAGGGTTTCTTGCTAGAATGATTCTAGTAAGGAACCCTTTTTAATATTTTGTCACATATGTTTATAAGCAAAATCAGGTAGTTAATCTAAGAAAATCTATAAGTATAATGTGGTAATCTCATATAATATAATCTTGATAATTTTTTAGTGAAAATCCAAAACATCGTTCCTATTGTCCCTAGAAAGAAAAAAGAGCTTTGAAAAAACATTGTCCCCATTGTCCCTAAAAAAAAAGAGCATTGTTCTAATATTGTACCTATTGTACCTGTGTCAAATACAGACAGAAATCTGAGAAAAGAGTGCCCCGAACCCCCTTTCCGCCGTACCGCCAAACAACACGACCGACGGTGCCTGCTGTCAAGGAGAAAAGTGAACGGAGTGAACGAACCTTGACAGTAGGTCAGGGAGTGTAGGCTGGTACGCCAAAGGCGGAAAGGTAGGGGCACGAATATAATTATCAGGTGTTATGTTGAAAAATAAAAAAGTAGCTATCAACATAAGACAGCTACATAATTTGCTTAATTTTCATCTTGAGATTTTTTTTCAGATGAATGTTCATATAAAATTTTTAATTGTTTGCATATGGCTAAGATAAATTCTTTTTCTTCTACAGAGTATTTCTGTATTTGGACTAATATTTGTTCTGTCAGCATATCGTGCTTATAGATGTATTTTTCGGTATCAAAAAAATCTTTTAGTGTCATATTTAAAGCAGAACATAGCTTTTCAATAACATATACAGTAGGTCTTTTTGTATTATGTTCAATTTGACCGAGATATGTTGTTGTTATATCTGCTCTTAGAGCCAGCTGTTCTTGACTCAGTCCTAAATTTGTACGGAGTTCAAATAATCGTTCTCCTATATTAAAGTTATTATCCATATTCACCACCATAGTTATTATAATTTCTTGACAAAAACCATACAACACACTATAATTTATTATAAATATACAAACTATAGTTGCGATTGGAGCGCATAATATGACAACGAAAGATATTCAGTATAAGAAATTATTAAAGAATATTAGTAAGTTACCAGCAGGAAAGACTTTTGAACTAAAGGATGTTTATGGCAAGATTAGTTTCAATAATGTAAGCCAAAAAAGGACATTAGGAATCAATCTTGTAACATGATAAAAGATATACAAGAACGTTCTATTCAAGAAGATATCGCATTTGAAGAAGCTAAAAATAGATTGAAAGATTTTAAAGTGAAGAAACATAGTAAGGAAATGGATACGGCTATTGCAATCGGTATGTTGATTTGTAAATAAGCAGATAATGTAATATAAGGTGATTTATCGTGATACATAGTTGATTATTGAAATAAACAAAGAGGGTGATTAGAATATGAATTATACGTTATTTGATGATCCAGAAATAGAAGAAATCAATAAGAGAAGTAGAGCAGTAAGTGATTATTGGTACAATCAATCTTGTAATATGTTAAAAGATATACAAGAACGTTCTATTCAAGAAGATATTGCATTTGAAGAAGCTAAAAATAGATTGAAAGATTTTAAGGTGAAGAAACATAGTAAGGAAATGGATACAGTTCTTTCAGTCGGTATGTTACTATTTCAAAGATAATAGATAATTAAGAATTAAATTCTGGGAATGTTATAATTGTCGCAAGGTAAGCTGAAGAGCAGGTAGGCTATAACCTTGCGACCTTGTTATTTAAAAATGAATTTACAAGATGGGAAATATATATGAAATTAAAAAAAGTGTTTAGTAAGGAAAATGTGACAGATAATTACGATAATGATATTATCATAACTGTTCATAAGGGAGAGATAAGTTGGGCGTTAAAGTTTTTGAGAAAGCTTGGTGTAATAAAAATAGAAACGCAACAAGAAGAATTGTAAATATATATAATAATTATGTATAGACTTCATGTCTATATACTTAGCACAGCTACTTTGGTAGCTGTGTTTTCTTTTGTAAGTTACAAGGAACATAGAAAATGCGTCAAGCCAAAATACAGGTAATGTAGATAGCAGACAGGGGAGAGCAGATTCGGAGCATAGAAAAATCTGCTCAACTGATAGTAAACATTTTGCAATCAGAAGCCGCATAAGGGAGAAAAAATACGCAAAAAGTCACCTAAAAACAAGTAACAAAAAAATAAGAGATAACAACTGCGGAGGCAGGTGTTATCTCTTATACAATATTTGAAAGCGAGGTGCTAAGTAGATGCGAGCATACCAGTTAGCAGACGCTGTATACAGGGGAAGTGTTGACCTTACAAAGTATGAAAAGCTGATAGTCAAAATTGTTACAAAGGAAGTTCCGGAAGCAAAGGTTACTGTAGAAAAAAATCAATATTTTGTTACGCCTGACCTGACAAGAGGACAGGCAATAAGAATAGGAAGAGAAGTAGCATCAAGCAAAATTGGGAAATACACGATGTTTCGTCCATCTTTGTTTGTAGGAAAAAAGGTTCATGAGTAAAAAATAAGAAAGGATTAGAAGCATGGAAAAAGAAAACAACAATAGGATACAGGAATCATTACTTATTGATATAGCAGAAGTTCAAAGATGTTACATTCCATTATCAAAAAGGAAAATAAGAAATCTTGTACAGACTTACATTAGAACAATCAAAATAGGTAATAAAATAATGGTTGACCGAAAACAGCTGGAACAATTTCTAGTAGACCCAGATAGGGATCATATTATATAAAATTAGGGATAAATGCAATGTAGGCATTTATCCCATTTCTTTTTTTGCAAAAATCGAAAGAGAACATGAGGAAAATATATATCATCTAATTGTAGTTTATAAATGCATGCAATTATTAGAAGATGGAGGTTTTATTATGCAGGATTTTAAGAAGAAACTAATGGAAATGTTATTAGAACGATTGGGTTCAGACAGATATTCAATCAAGGAAATGGAGATGGTAAAAAATAATGATTTAAAGGCAATTCGTATTATTGCACCAGCGCCATTTAAGAAAAAGGAAGAACAGCAGGTAAGGGATGAGCATGGCAATTTCAAGACTGAGAAAGTGGAAGTAACCATTCCGGCATTTAAGGCTGTTCCAGTATTTGATGTGTCAGATACTTATGGAGATCCATTGCCTACTATTGGTGCAGAGGCAGAACTAGTTGGAGAGTATTCATTTGGATATATTGCTGGCTGGTCATCTGGAAAGGAACTTACAGAGCTTAAATCATCTATGGAAACCATACAAAAGACAGCAGATAAGATTATCTCAGGTATCGAAGAAAAAATGCATGAGTACCGTAAGGAGCGATTACCAGAGCAGAGTCAGACACAGGAAAATGTGGACGAATTATATCAGAAAATGGATGTAAAAAATGCTGACAGTTATACCAAGGTTAGCGAAGCTGCAGTGGCATATGAGGTTACAAGTGAGGGTTATAACTGGCCTGGTATGCAGAAACTTTCTATGGCAGAGCTAGAACAGTATGCAAAGGAACCAGAAGGATTTATTGGTCTTTACATGCTTTATCCAGATTGCACAGAAGCGCAGATTATTGAACCTATGACTATGGATGAGATAAAGGATGCGCTTAGTCGTGGTATTGAGTTTGGAGATGAGTTGCCAAAACGAATTGAGGCAGTCAATGATACTGGTTATTGTTTACCATACACGGATCCTTATTCTGGGGAGCCTATGGAAGTGACACTGGAGCTTAGCTCGTATCTTAATAATGGTCAGATTTATTTGGGGTTAGTACAGATGGATGAGGTCTATGGTCCTGAACCATATGGGGAGATAACAGTGAATCTTGGCTGGCCTTGTCCGTTTTACTGTAGCTATATTGATACTAACAATTTCTCTAATGTAGAGGATTTTATTGTTAGCAATGGCTTGGGGGTATTCACAGGACTTACGCAGAAGAGTGGTTTCTGTGAATATCCATTGTATCAGTTTTTCCCAGAAAAGCTACGCGAATTAGAGCCTAGAGAGTTAGCACAGTATGAGAGAATTAATAAGATTCCAGCTGAGCATCAAAAGAGCAACGAGACATTGCAGGAGCAGGAACACGAGCATCAGCATGAATTGGAACAGAAGAAAAAGAGATAAAAATGTTTGATTCAATTGACATAGAGGGCATAGGATGTTAGTATAATAGATAGAAAAGGTGCTACCGATAAGCGGTTAGCCCATTAAGTGTAAATAAGAACGACTGCCCTTAAATTCTTGCCGGAACTAGTGGCGGTCGTTTTTACGTTGTTCTAAGAACTTCCCTACTGCAACTCCAGCAGAGAAGATTGTCAAAGCGGATGCAATCGCACCCAAAATCTCTACAGCTATCATCATCGCAGTGCCCTCCTTTCTATCAGATTTCTGTATTGCTACAGAACTCAATACTCAGAGGGTTATGTAATCACGCGCCCTCCAAGTGAATGAAGGACTAACCGCCTACCGTTTTTGGTAACACCTTAGACCGAAGTCCACTTAAAAGTATAGCAAAAGAATGTGAGGGTATCAACTACAATCATAATAAAAGTCAATAAATATCATGGATTCAGCTATTAGTGAAAAACTAGTAGCTTATTTTAGTTTGGAGGTAAATAAAAAATGTTTTTTAAGGATAAGTCGTATAAGCGTCTTACCGAAAAGATTTACAAGGTTCCGCTATGTATTCAAGATACCATCCCGATTTATCGAATAAGCCGGGGTGGTATTTTTGAATTAGAAAAGTCTGGTAAGGGCAAGAAGGAACCTCACCTTTTTGATAAGATGTATTTATTTGAGGATATTAATTTTTCGACACAGGATGAAGAAGAAAAGGAACGTACAGGAGCCAAGTTTGAAACTTTGCTTCGTTCCATGAATGTCAGCTATAAGATTATTGTAAGTAATCATTATGCTGATAATAATAGATTAAGAGAGGCGATACTTCATAAGGCAGTGGATGAAAGTATGGAACCACTTGCCAAGGAGTATCACAAATTGTTTGAGCAGAGACTTGAAAAAGGTCGAAGCGGATTATTGCAGAGTAAGTATTTTATTGTAAGCTGTGAAAAGCCAGATTATGAAAGTGCGAAAACATATTTTAATACAATTGAGTTTTCTATGCAGCAATTGTTTCATAGACTTGGTAGTGGTTTGATTCCACTGGATGCTACTACAAGATTACGTGCACTTCATAGTTTTTATCGTATGGGAGAGGAAGAAAATTTCTCGTTCCAGTGGGATGAGTATTTTAATCTTCGTAGAGATTGGCGTAATGATATTATCAATACTTCCATCAGGGAGCATCGTGATCATATGGAGCTGGATGGTGGCAAATATGCATGTGCTATGTTTGTAAGAAAATATTCCAATGGTCTTTCTGATCAGTTCTTAAGTGAGATTACGAACTTGCCATTTCCACTGATTTATACAATGGATGTGGAGCCGATTGATAACGATTATGCTTATCAGATGATTATGAAAAAGTATATGGCAAATGAGCGTAGTATCAATAAGGAGCAGGAGCATAAGAATGAGAACGGAGATTACAGCACCAACATTTCTTATGAGAGAAGAAAGCAGCAAAGAGATACAGAGGAAATGCTTGATAGAATATCATCTTTTGATGAGCGTTTGCTTTATGTTGGTATGACAATTCTTATCAAGGCTGATTCTATGGAGGAATTGGAAGAGCGCCAGGAGAAAGTAAAAATTATTGGTCAGACTCACAATATGGATATCGTGCCACATAGTTACAGACAGATGGATGCCATGAATACCACACTTCCTACAGGAGCAAGATTTGTAGATACTATGCGTACTATCACGTCAGAAGAGTTATCTATTTTTATTCCGTTTAATGTGCAGGAAGTAAATGATGATGGTGGTATCTGTTACGGATTTAATCAGGTGTCAAAAAATCTGATTATGGGTAATCGTAAGTATCTGAAAAATGGGAATGGATTTGTGTTTGGAGTACCTGGTTCAGGAAAATCTTTTAATGAAAAGATGGAAATGGGCCAGGTCTTTTGTTTTTCTAATGATGATATCGTGGTGGTGGATCCAATGTCGGAGTATCGTGGTATTGCAGAGAACTGGGGTGGAGAGTATGTCAATCTTACACAGGCAAGTGATAATGTTTATTATATCAATCCATTCCATGTGCCAGAGGCGGTACCAGACAGAGATAAGTTTATCGCAGAGAAAGCGGAGTTTGCTTATGCCATTGTAGAACAGGCACTTAAGGGATTGACCGTGTGTACCAGCAGACATACTGCTGTGGTAGATAAGGCACTTCGCGCACTATACAGTGATTTCTTTGCTACAAGAGATAAAGCACCGAAACGAAAGAAAGCAAGTATTGATAGCCCTACAATTCAGACGCTTCGAGAGAAGATAAATGAGTATGTATATGACAATGGTGTTATCAATGAAACTGCTAAGGAGATTGTAGACAACTTGGAGATTTTTGCAGAAGGAACCTTGGATATTTTCTCTCATCAGCAGAGTACCAATAAGAAAAATCGTTTCACAGTATTTGGCTTTTCAGAGCTTGGTTCACGCATGCGTCCTATGGCGATGCTTATTATGATTGAGACAATCACTTCACAGATTAAGTATAATCAGGCAGATGGTGTATCAACTTGGGTGTACCTGGATGAGATACATGAGCTTTGGGGGCAAGAGTATTCATTACAAGCTATTGAGCGTATGTGGCGTGAGGTTCGTAAGCGAGGCGGTATCTGTACTGGAATGAGTCAGAACTTAATTGATGCTAAGCAGAATCGAAGTACCATGACAATGCTTTCTAACTCAGAGTTCACAGTGCTTCTTGATCAGGGTAAGATGGACCAAGAGTCGGTGGAAGATTTATTTGCTATTAGTAAACAGCAGATTGAATGTGTGAATGGTGGAGATAGTGGAACTGGACTTATTCGTTTTGGAGATAAGATTGTTCCATTCGATAATACAGTGGATAAGGACTGTGATTTGTATAATCTCTTTAATACTAACTTCCATGAAATGAATCAATAATTTTGAAAAAGGATGGATAATCGTGTGGCTATCTGATATGATTAATAGCAGAGATTATACAGGGCGTATGTCTCTGCTAAATTCTTATTTTATTAATCGAAGTGGACTATAGGGAGAATATATGAGTGAGTATTTTAGAACACAATATGAAAAGTGTTATGAAGGTGATGAATATTATTGGGGATTAGAACCGGCATCATTTTTGGATGAATTGATTCAGTCAACAAATAAAGAACCTTCTGAATTAACCGTGCTTGATATAGGTTGTGGTGAAGGAAAAGATGCTGTATATATGGCACAGCAGGGATGTAATGTAACTGCATTTGATGTTACGGAATCAGGAATTCGTAAATTAAAGAAACTTGCTTTAAATCGTTCTGTCGAGATTGATGCTTTTGTTGCTGATATAAATGATTTTGAAATAAATAAACAGTATGACATAATTTATTCAACAGGAACTATACAATACTTATTTGATGAAAACATTTCCTCCTTTTTCAAAAAGATTAATAATATGACTAAGATAGGTGGAATCGTGTATTTCAATGTTTTTGTAGAAAAACCATTTATTGAATTACCACCAGATTGGGATATCGAAGAAAAAATGTGGAAAACAGGAGAGCTGTTTGGGTATTTTTCAGATTGGAAGATACATACAATTAAAGAGGTTATTTTTGAAGATAATAGTGGTGGTGTAAAGCATTATCATTGCATGGATACTGTTATGGCTGAAAAAGTCATGTAAATTTTTATTTTTAGTGCGACAGGAGTAATATGATGGGCGAGATAAGATATATAAAAACATCCGAAGCGGATATTGAGCTTCTGATGCAAGTCAGACTTGAAATGCTTCGAGAGGTTAATGATTTGTCAGATGAATATCTGTACGATGAAACACTTGTAGCTGAAAGTAGAAAGTACTTTGAAAATGGTAATCAGACAACAGTGTTAGCTCTTGATGATGAGACAGTGGTTGGATGTGCTAGTTTGTCATATATTTGGATTATGCCTACATTTGACCACCCGACTGGAACTAGGGCACATTTGATGAATGTATATACAAAATCAAATTATAGAAGAAAAGGTATTTCTAAGCGAATGGTTGAAATGCTAATTGATGAAGCAAAAGAAAAAGGTGTTACAGAGATTAGCTTGGATGCAACGGAAATGGGAAGACCATTATATGAGGCACTGGGATTTGAAAACAATTGTGCTGGAATGGTACTAGAATTAAGATAAAAAATTCAGATTTTTAGAACAATAACAAAGTTTATTTATTATGCTTTATTATAAATTCGGAGGATTAAAAGTTATGAGGAAAATGTTAATATTTGATTTAGATGGCACATTGCTTAGGACTGATAAATCTATTTCAAAGAATACATTAGAGACGATTTCAAAATGTAAAGAGCATGGTTATATTATTGGTATATCAACTTCAAGAAGTGAGCAAAACTGTTTTTCTTTTTTTGAACAATTCAATCCAGATGTTCTTATTACTAGTGGAGGAGCACTTGTGAAAAGAGAGAGTGAATATTTGTATAAAGCAGTATTCTCTCCGCAGAGAACCAACGCTATTATAGCTGAGATACGGCAAATCTGTGGATTAAATTGTGAGATAACAGTCGATACCATAGATAATCATTTTTGGAATTATAAAATGGATCCCAAAGTCATTGATAAAAGCTGGGGGGACAGTATCTGGACAGAGTTTGATGATTTTTATGAAGAATCTTTGAAAATATGTGTTGAAATTACGGATAAGAAAAAAGCAGAAGTACTAATGGGAGTTTTATCAGACTGCGATTGTATCAGATTTTCAGATGGTTATTGGTATAAATTCACAAAGAAGGGGGTAACCAAAGAAGATTCTATAAAGATAGTCTGTGATTCTTATAAAATTTCGTTATCAGATGTAATTGCCTTCGGGGATGATTATGCTGATATTGGAATGCTGAAATTAGCTGGTGTAGGTGTAGCAATGGGAAATGCTATCGAGGAAGTGAAAAAAATAGCTGATGCTGTAATTGAATCGAATGATGATGATGGGATAGCAAAGTACTTAAAAAATAATATAGAGCTTATTGATTAAAGCAAAGACTTGTAAGAGGGAAGTCCCTTAATTGTTATATCAAAATGTTTTAATGATAAAGTCTAGAAGGGTAGAATGAAATGGACAATTCAGAAATTATTATATACAAAACCGAAGATGGATTAACACAAGTAGATGTTACTTTTACCGATGATACAGTTTGGTTAACGCAAGAGCAGATGGCAGAGTTGTTTCAGAAGGCAAAATCTACCATAAATGAGCACATCAATAATATTTATAACGAAGGAGAACTAAGAAAAGAGGATACTCTGAGAAAATTCGGAAATTCCGAATTTTCTACAAAGCCAACCAATTACTATAATTTGGATATGATTATATCCGTAGGCTACAGAGTTCATTCGCAACGAGGAGTTCAATTTAGAATTTGGGCAAGTGGAATACTGAAAGAGTATCTCAAAAAAGGATTTGTTATGGACGATAAGCGCCTGAAAGAATTGGGCGGGGGCGGATACTTTAAAGAACTTTTAGAAAGAATTCGTGATATTAGAGCATCTAAAAAAGTTTTTTACAGACAGATTCTTGAAATATATGCGACTAGTATTGATTATGATCCAAAAGCCGAAGAATCAATTATTTTCTTTAAGAAGGTGCAAAATAAAATACATTACGCAATTTTTGGTGAAACTGCAGCAGAGGTAATTTACCATAGGGCTGATGCTGAAAAAGAATTTATGGGATTAACTACTTTTGAGGGAACTCAACCAACTCTTCGAGAAGCGAAAATTGCAAAAAATTATCTTGATGAGAAGGAACTTAGAGCTATGGGGCAGTTAGTGTCAGGATATCTTGATTTCGCGGAGCGTCAGGCGGAAAGAGAAATCACTATGACAATGCAAGACTGGTCAAAACATTTGGATGGAATTCTTACTTCGACGGGGGAACAATTACTTATTGGAAATGGAAGTATCACGCATAATCAGGCTATGGAAAAAGCGGAAACAGAATATAAGAGATACAAAGCGAGAACATTAAGTGATGTTGAAAAAGATTACTTAGATAGTATTGAAGATTTATCTGCTACATACGGAAAGAAATGCTAGCATATTAAATTTTATTTAATCCGTCAGTTGGACTGTACTGAAAATTGTAATTTTCCATGGCTTAAAGAAAAAAATTAAATACGATTATTAAAAGACGATGTTTTCAAAATTATACGAAGCATCGTCTTTTTTTTAGAAAGAAGGTGACATATGGACAAACAAGATATAGAGGTTATAGAATCCCTTAGCGAACCAGCTAAGAAACTTTTCTATAGCCTTGACCGCAATTCTCAAAAGAGGATTCTTAAGAATACAAATGTTAGTGAAAGTGTGTGTGGTTTTATTACTGCCCACACTTTATTTTTTTTATTGCTTAAGTGGTTTGTATATATTGGAAGTGGAATTACCAAGGATAGAAATGGATTAGTTTGGCAAGGCTGAGGTGAGCAGGGGTGCCAAAAATGATAAGAAACCGGAGTTTTGTGTGATGGAAGCATCTTCTGAGAGAGGAAGAAGAAACATTCATGGTCTTGTCTATATCTACTTGAGGACTGCTTTGGGAGAGGCAATGTCAGCATTATTCAGTGGAGGAAAAGGAATTTGTGGTGATGCATTTCTATATGGTAAAGCAGAATGGCAGTAAGTCACAGTACCAGAATGGATGTTTTTCGGTGACAGAAGAGTTCTGTGAGAAACTGTAGGATGCTCTTATGAACTGTTATCAGCAGGACAGAAATCTTTCCTTTTGTTAAGCAAGAGTGATAATGTTTGGCAAGCGATAGAGATATGCCTACGAAAATCTAGTTTTGCGCATTAGTATTCATAAAAAATGCATATAATATTACCTTTTGTACATGCGGTAAGGAAAAATGGATGGTTTTCTACATAATAAATAAAGCATAGAATGTATAGAAAAATGATGTTTAATAAATTAGGAGAGATAAAATATGGATTTAAGAGTATTTTGTAATAATTTCTTTGAAAAAAAAGGAGGAATAATTTGCTATTGGAAAGAAAAAGAATATCCAATTAAGAAAATTAGAAAACGTGGTATTATTTTTGCAGTCAAATTTAATAATGCAAATATTTTTGGACAAGGCAACTTTAGAGATGAAGTTTTTTCGAGGTATAGGCAACTGATGATTGAATTTCAAGAGTACTTTTATGCAGATAAGAATAAGGAAGGTATTTTTGAAGAAAAGTATGTATTTGATATGTTGCCAATATTAGAAGAAAATGCTTATAGTGGCGAGAGTCTTACCGTTGAAGAGGGAAATAAAAAAAATGCTTCGGAGTTAGAAATTGTATCTATTCCAGTGAACATAAAAAATACATTAACTATATGCAAAGAAATGCAAGAAGTGAGTTGCGTAATAAAAAGAAGTGATGATAATCATTTTTATGGAGTTGACGAAATTTTGTATTTTGTTATTGCTAAGATTATAAAAAAGTGTCCTAATCTAAGGGAAACAATGGATATAGGAGCAGCAAGTGGAAATGTTGCAAGAATGTATTTGGAAAAAGGAAATATTGAGAAACTATATTTAGTAGATTCGAATAGGCAAGTATGTCAGCAATTATACAAGCTTTTAGGGAATAGAGCACAAGAGAAGGGAACCATATTGGAAATTATCAATAGTGATTGCTTGGATTGTAATATACCTACATCATTGGATGTTTTGTCTATAACAGTAGATACAGATTCGGTGATTTCTTTTTTGGAAAAGCGACACAATGAGATAAAGCAAGCATTAGGAGATGATGGGATTTTTATATTAGAATTATTAAATTGCATTGGTGGAAAAGGATATTCTTTTGTAAATATGCTTGTAACAGGAAATGCAGAGTGTTTTAGAAATTGGCCATGGTATAGTAGTAAAATGTTTGCAAATAAACTCTTTAAATATAGCAGGACAATAATGGTTGGTAATGAAGTGATTTTAATTGCATCGAATAATGTAAATTACGTCAATGAACTGGAGATGGAATTGAATTTTGAATATTGTCAAGAGTATACACAATTTGTAGAAGAAGAAATGATAAAAATAAGTAAATGTATCAAGTAAAAAAAGAAGGAGGATAAAAAGTGATGAAGTATAGAAAAATAGATGAAGCTCAAAGAGGGGCATATTTAGCAGATTATGTTTATACATATCCTTTAAAAAGTAGATATGACTTTGATATGAGTAGAAATGGTGTCAAACTAATAAGTACGGATGTAGTCAATATCTATATTCATGTACCCTTTTGTAAAAAAAAATGTAGTTTTTGTACATTGTTTTCGACATTTAATGCAAGTAATGACACAATGTTAGAGTATGCAAAAGCTTTAATAGAAGAGATACGAGCATTCTTTACGAAAAATCATATGGAAAATAAAATATTAGATAGTATATATTTTGGAGGTGGAACACCTACATCATTACCAACATTTTGCATAGAACAGATTGTAGATGAGATACATAAGTATATAAAATTTAGTGAGGCGATAGAAATATCTATTGAAACGACTCCAACGGATATAGATTTAGACTATTTGCAAGCACTAAAAGTGGCGGGAATTAACAGAATAAGCATTGGTGTACAGAGTTTGCAAAATAATGAGTTGCTAAAGATACATAGAGCAGATAATATCGAAAAAATAATGGAAACAATTGTTAATGTAAAGAAATGTGGTTTTTATAATATTAATACTGATTTGATTTATGGTTTGCCCGAGCAAACACAAGAATCTTGGATAGATACTTTGCAAAAGATTATTGATTTAGGTGTTACGACAGTAACAATGTATCCATTGGTAAAGAAGAATAATTTAAGATATGATGATACTTGTATGATGACACAAGATAAATATTTAGCATATGATTTAGCCTTAGAGTTGTTAAAAGAAAACAAATATGAGCAGTTTACGTTTGTTTCATTTTCGAAATGCAAAAATGGATGTAGACATGAAGAAAGTTTTTTCGCAGGCAATTCAACGATTGGATTTGGGGCTGGAGCTAGGAGTTATTTTGAAAATGTTCATTATTGCAATAATAATACAAGTGGCAAACATGCAAGTGAGATTATTAAAGAATATTTGCAAAATGATTATAGTACATCTGTAGAGTCTGTAATGTTAAATCCAATTGAAAAGAAGAATAAAAAGGTATTGCTGGGTCTGTTGTTAACAGGTCAAGGAGCATACATAGAGGACTTTGATAAAGATTTGGGACAATATCTTTTAAAAAACAAACTAGCGTATGTTGAGCAGGAATATATAAAATTAACAGATAAAGGATTGAAATATAGTAGTACTATAGCAGATGTAATGATAAATGATATTTTTTGCAAAGATTAATCAGAAATAGAGACGGAGGGAAATATCGTGATTTGTAAGAAAGAAGTTAGTAGAAACCTTAATGAGTTTATCTTTTTGCCGCAAGTCTCATCTTTAAAAGATAAAAGAAGTGTTTCGTTAAAAACGAGGCTATCGAAAAACGTCTGCCAACAAGGATTGGAACTTAATATCCCGATTGTGTCGGCGGCAATGGATTCTGTAACCTCGCCAGATATGGGAGTCGCTATAGCGTTAGAAGGAGGAATATCGTTTATATCAGCATTTCAGGAAATAGAACAACAAGTGGAATGTATAAAAGAAATTAAGAAGTATAAAGTAGGTTTAAAGAAAATAGATTATTACATTAGGCCTAATGTATTATATGAAGAGATAGCGGATACTTTAGAGAAAACAAATAAAGTATTTGCAATTACTGATAATGGAAAAAAGGAAGGTGAATTTCTGGGGATTTTATCAAAGCAGTATAAAAAAGAACCAAAGAACGATTTTATGTATGTTAAAGATAATATGGTTTCAGTAAAACAAATTGCAAGTAATTGTATCGATGAGAATATGTGCAATGTTATAGCATTGAGAGAGTGCGATGCAGATATTTTTGTGATTAAGAATGAAATAAGTAATAACTTTTATTTATATGATAATCATATCCAAGATACAAAGGCGATGAGTTTGGATGAAAAGGGACGAATTCTTGTAGGTGCTGCAATTAATACAAGGGATTACAAGGAACGGGTAGACAGACTTGTGGATGCAGGTGCGGATATATTATGTATTGATACCATGGATGGGTATGGTTATTATGTAGTGGAAACACTAAAGTACATACGTGAACAATATGGGAATAGAGTGTTGGTAGGAGCTGGAAACATCGTTGAGGAAAATGGTTTTTTGCACCTTGTCGAAGCAGGAGCAGATTTTGTGAAGATTGGGATGAGTGGCGGTGTGATATCTCCGGATTGGGAAATGTATGGAGTGGGATTAGGACAAGCTACTGCCATAACGAGAGTAGCTAAAGCGAGGGAACATTATCTAAAAAAAACGGGGATATATATTCCATTATGTGCAGATGGATATATTAGAAATAATTATCAGATAGCATTGGCACTAGCGTTTGGAGCAGATTTTGTGATGATGGGGAGGTATTTTGCAGGATTTGATGAGAGTCCGGGGAAAATGATTGAGTATGAGGGAAGATTGTATAAAGAACATTCTGGACAATGTTCGGAAAAAGTATTATCTGAAAACACATCAAACAGACTTGTGGAGAAAGGAATTGATTCACTTGTTCGTTATAAAGGTAAATTAGCTGATGTGGTCGAACAAACAAAAGAAATATTATATCGGATTTTTCTGTTGTGCGATTCATGTGATATAGCTACTCTTCGAAAAAAATCTATTATAGTACCTATTTCAAATGCCAGTTGTGGAGAAAAACAGTTGGCGGATGTTATAAAAACGTAAAAGAAGGAAATTTTATTTGTTAAAAAAAGTTATTGGAGGAAAAAATGTCAATTATAAATCAAGTTTCACATACATTTGGAGAATATCTTTTGTTACCAGGATATACATCCTTGCAATGCACACCAGAGAAGGTAAAATTGAAAACACCATTAGTGCGTTATAATAGGAATGATAATGTTACAATGATGTTAAATATTCCAATTGTTTCATCAATCATGCAAGCCGTTTCAAATGATAAGTTAGCAATTTCTTTGGCAAAAGAAGGTGGGTTGGCATTTATTTTCTGTTCGCAGTCGATTGAAGAAGAAGTCAATATGATAAAGAATGTGAAGAAGTATAAAGCTGGATTTGTGGAAAGTGATGCGAATCTTACAATGGACCACTGCTTAAAGGATATTTTGGAGTTAAAAGAAAAAACTAACCATTCAACCATTGCTGTTACGTCGGATGGAACAAAGAATGGTAAACTATTGGGATTGGTTACATCTAAGGATTACAGAGTGAGTAGGATACCGTTAGAAACAAAGGTGAAAGATATTATGATGCCAATTGAAAAATTGGTATGTTCAAAAGACGGAATATCGCTTAGAGAAGCAAATGACATTATTTGGAATAAAAAAATAAGTGTGTTGCCAATAATAGATGAACAGCAATATCTAAGAACTTTGGTTTTTAGAAAGGATTATGAAGAACATAAATGTAATGAGTTTGAACTTTTAGATGAGCAAAAGAGATATAGAGTGGGAGCAGGGATAAATACTCATGATTATCAGGAACGTATTCCTGCACTTGTAGAAGCCGGAGCAGATATTCTATGTATAGATTCATCAGAAGGATATACAGAGTGGCAAAAGCGTACTATTGAATTTGTGAAAAAAAATTATAAAGATGTGAAAATAGGTGCTGGTAATGTTGTAAATAAAGAAGGATTTATGTTTCTGGCAGAAGCCGGAGCAGATTTTGTAAAAGTAGGAATTGGTGGTGGGTCAATTTGTATAACAAGAGAACAAAAAGGAATTGGAAGAGGGCAAGCTACTGCTGTGCTAGAAGTAGCACAAGCTAGGAATGAATACTACCAAAAAACAGGAATATATATTCCGATATGTTCAGACGGCGGAATAGTACATGATTACCATATTACATTGGCTTTGGCAATGGGAGCGGATTTTGTTATGCTTGGAAGATATTTTGCAAGATTTGATGAAAGTCCCACGGCTAAGGTGAATATAAACGGTGTTTATATGAAAGAATATTGGGGAGAAGGGTCGAACCGAGCAAGAAATTGGCAAAGATATGATTCGGGAGATAATAATTGTTTGGTATTTGAAGAGGGGGTTGATTCATATGTTCCTTATGCAGGTTCGCTAAAAGATAATATAAGAATGACATTAAGTAAGATTAAGTCGACAATGTGCAATTGTGGAGTTACAAATCTAGAAGACTTGAAAAATAACGTTGATATTACATTAGTATCCCAGACAAGTATTATAGAGGGAGGCGCACATGATGTTCAGGTGAAGAATAGATAATAACTATATTTATATGTGTTATATGCGTTGGTTTGAATAAGGCTTATATTTGCAATTTTGAGAGAAGGATGATATATAGCATTTATAGTTGTATTTTTTGAAGGCAAGACATGTCTATTATTTTTTTGTAGAGAGGATATGTTTTAGTAAACAAACAATATTTGTTAAAATTGTCCTTGCAAAATGTCAATATATTTGATAAAACAGTGGGAAAATAATTAAAGAAGGAGAGAAAGATAATGTTTTTTTCGGAAGTTGATGATTGGCAGCCAATAAAATTAGAACAAGAAAATGTGAAAGACGTGAATGGAATATTTGTTGTTTTTGAAGGAACGGATGGGGCAGGGAAAACAACAACAATTGATTTGGTAAAAAAGGAATTGGAACAAATTGGGTTAAATGTAATTTGTATGAAAACACCAACGGACTTTTTGCGTAGTGGAGGAATGTGGAAAATATGGAATGAGCAAAAGGTTAGCGGAGATGAATTGTTTGATTATGGATTAAGTGTTATGGCGTTTGGAGAAAGAATTGCCTATCAGCAAAAATGCATATTGCCGGCATTAGAAAATAATATTGTGTTAATGGATAGATATATATTGAGCAGTTTAGTATATGAATGTGGTGAAATTCATGAAAGATTAGCCAAGTTATTGGTAAAGCCTGATATAGGATATGTATTAAGTGCTAATATTAATAATGTGTTGGCTCGTATAGAAAATAGAGATTACGAGAAATTATGTGAAGGAGAAGATGTAGTGCTAAATGATTTAATTCGCAGATATATAGAATTAGCTAATATAAATGGATATGAAATATTAGATACGAATTCTCAGAGTTCGCAGGAATGTGCATTTAATATAGTAAATCAAATATTGGTGAAGTATCAACAAAGAAATTGCTAATCCATATTTAATACAGTGCTAATGTTACTAGAATTAAAATTCATAAAAAACTAATAAGTGGTCGATAACATGTAAAAGAAATAAAGAAGAATACGAAAGAAACAAGGGAAAGTAGCGCATTATTATTTGGTATGCCAATCAGAAACTGGGGAAAAGTGCGTGGTGAACTAACAATCATGTATCCAGACAGAATGCCTGATTAGAAATATGGCGTAAAAAATCAGCCTAGATTTTCTAGGTTTTCTTGACATGTCTATAAAAATCTGTTATTTATAAAACAAGGCCAGAACCACTCAAAATAGTGGCTCTGGCCATCTAATTATCATAGAAAATCTTAATTTACAGAAAATTTTTCACAGACTCGCATAAGGAAACCAAGAAAAGTGTGTGATTGAATCAATACTATAGCAATCATCTTAATTAACGCAAATGAAACTACCCTTTGCAATCATTCTCGCTTATAGTTTTTAAGGCCGTTTTTACAGCTTCAGGTAGTTCGGAAGCAACACGTATCTTATTCTTTCTGAGAATGGCTTTCATTTTTGACCACATTTTTTCTATAGGGTTTAAATCTGGACTGTATGGTGGCAAATACATATAGGAAATACCTGCATTGTCCAAAAGTTCTGTCACTATTTTGGCATGATGAGAGCGCGTATTATCTATTATTACAACATCGTCTTTCTCTAGACTCGGTATCAATTGTTTTTCCATATATTCACGAAATCGCTGTGTGGTTGTTCCACCTTGATACGTGGTATATACCAGATTGCTATTAAAGACGAATAGATGACAAAACGGTTGTTTCGGCAGGCGTGTTTATTGGGGGAGTATCAATGGCATGTTTCCCGTGTACTGCATGTGCATTGTGTCTTGTAAGATTTGTATTAATACCGCTTTCATCGAGATATACCTGATGTTCCGCATTTGCACCAGATATATTTTCTATCCATGTGTTGCGTTTTGCCTGTACATCTGGGACGCTCCTGCTCTTTTGCATGCAAAGGCGTTTTCTTATATGTATAACCTTGTTTTATCAGAAAACGCCTGACGGCTTCGTTGCCTACGGGTAAATGAAGATTTTCGACAATCTCCTTCATTGTGATATTCGGTTGTTTTTGCACAAGTCCTAGAATATTCTGATGCTGCTTTTCTGTAAGAATTGTTTTCCGTCCCCTCAACTACGTTCTGGTCTCATAACTGTCCGTGCGTGCGCGTTCTTCTACAAGACGATATATGGTACTTTCATTTACTGAAAAATATTTTGCAATCTTTTTGGCATTGTGAGTATTATCCCAAGCTTCCAATACTAGTTTTCTAACTTCATAGTGTAGCATTTTATCATCTCCTACACTATATTTTATCACTGCTGTAAAGAGATTGCATTATTTAAGAGGTTTGCTATAATTTATCAGTTTCAACTCAATCGTAAAGCCTGCTTCGCACCGCAAAGTGGCTCTGGGCTTAACAAATGAGTTGTACCCGATAAATATCCATTAAGCCAATCAAGACGGTTACCGTGTTCCGGAACATCGGTTTCCACGTTTCCGAAATTAAAGTTTCCTAAAGCAAGAATATCCATTTAATTCCTGCAGAGCCGCAGTTTCATCAGATGCTGTATAAACTATTTTTAAATCTGCCATAAATTTTTCAGGTCTTTGTAGGGTACGTAATTCGTGGTATTCTGGATCTGGTGGATGATATATTGCTCGATCTTGGTCTTTGAATATACTGCTTCGATCGCCTGTGAAAATGCCTGTGAAACTCCGTGCAATCCATTCACACAAGTAATCAGAATGTCCTGCACACCACGGTTTTTCAATTCGTTAATAATAGACAGCCGGAATTTCGCATCTTCATTTTTCTAAACATACATGCCGATCACATTCTTTTTTCCATCCATATCATCAATCCCGAGGGCAATGTATACTGCACGTTCCGCAATTCGTCCCTCACTGTGGACGTGATAGTGATCGTATCCATGTAAATAACAGTATATATCTCCTTCAGTGGAGAAATCCTTTACAAGTGGTATGATTTTATCGGTAATATAGCTGATTGTGCTGTCTGAAATATCCAGATCATAAAGCTCCTTTAAGTGTGCTTCAATGTCTCCCGTGGTCATTTCTTTTGCATACATAGATATGATCTTTTCCTATATGTTCTGAGTGACCATATTCGGATATTTAGGCATCAGCTGAAGCATATACATGCACATTCTCTTTTGCGGTCCCTTGGGATTTCAACGTCCATATCCCATAACTGGTACGCATCGTTTTACTAGAATATTCATTCCGACTGTTATCGGTCTCTTTGTTGCGGTAATCGTATCTGCTGTGCATTTCACTGTCTTAGTCCTTCATCAATATATGTATTTCTATTTTTGGTTAATGTGATAGAGAAAAAAGAATAATTGGTAGTGACAAAATGAATGATAGAGGATAAAATATAATAATTTTATTTGATAGTATATAAATATGAAGAAAAAATTATAGATTGAAGGTGATAAAGTGATTGAAAAGGAATATAAGGTTTTAATAAGCGAAGAACAATATCAAAAAATATATGAATGGGGAAGAGAATGGAATGTAAATAGCCAAATTAATTTTTATTATTATGATTTAAATCGAAAAGCTGTAGACGAGGGACTTACAATTAGAGTGAGAAGTATGGCAAAAGGTTTATTTTTTCAAATAAAACAAACAATTTCCAAAATAGGAGCATTATCAGAAACAAATGAGTATCAAAAATCTATTGTTACGGTTCCGTATATAATTACAAAAGAGCAGATATGTGCAGTAAGTGGTATTGTCTTTGAAGATGTGTATTTAGATGGCTGGCTTTATACTGAAAGGAGATGTTGCAGAAGATTTGAAGGGATTGAAATTGCTTTAGATAAGAATATATATTGTGATACAGAAGATTTGGAATTAGAAATTGAATTTATTGACGAACGAAATGTTCCATATATTTTAAGTGAAATCAAGAAGTTTGGAGTAGATTTTAGTTATAGTACAGCAGGTAAATTTACTAGATATGTATCTCAGAGATCAAAATGTAATATTCGTTAGAAATGTTAGGCTTATATATAAAATCTAATATGAAACAATTATATATGTGGCGCTTTGAGACAGAAGGAATAAAAATAGGAGGAGATTAACATGAAAGAGAATTTTAATGTAGAAAAATCACAATCTGTGTTTACTTTTGAAAATGGACTGATTGGACTAAATAGTATTACTGTGTTTCTGTTTGATTATTTTGATAAACAGTTTGAACAGATTGCACTTTTACTTGGGGCTGAAAGAAGAATTTATCCAACATTGATACCTATTATGGAATTTCAAAAGACTGGATATTTGAAAACATCACCTCAATATGCTATTTTTTGTAGTGATGTAAAAAAGCAAGTGGATATTTTGGAAAATTTAGATGAAAATGTGGCATCTCAAAGGCTTGATGAGTCAAATTCGCTTTGTTCACCTCAATATGTTCTTTCACCAGCAGCATGTCTACATGTATATATTGAGTATAAAAATCAAGAAATAGAAGGAACGAAAGTAATAACCTTTGTTCAAAATGTTTTTCGCAACGAAGGGAAAAATGGCTTTAAAGATTTAGGAAGGCTTCGCGATTACCATGTGAGAGAAATTGTGTTTATTGGAAAAAGTTCGTTTATTGTTGAAAAAAGGAAGAAAGCGTTAGAACTAACACTAAATTTAGCTGAAAAGTTAGGAATGAAATTGAAAAGTGAAGTAGCATGTGATCCATTTATATTACCGAGATTGCAAAAGTATAAAAAAATACAAAAAGTAGAAAAAAGTAAGATAGAAGTACAACTTAGTATGGGAGAGAATAAAACCATCTCTGGTTCATCCTATAATCTACACGGAACGGCTTTTACATATCCGTTTAAAATATCAATTCGAGGGGGAGAACTGGCAGAGACTGGTTGTGTGGGATTTGGAATTGAAAGGTGGGTAGTTGCTTTCATAAAGCAGTTTGGAGAACAGCCGAGCCAATGGCCTAAGTCAATAAATGATGAGTGGAAAAACTTTCAAAAAAAGAATGAAGAGTATCTTAGAAATTGATTTTAAGTTTATATGTAATAAAAAATGATATTGAGTATTCGTTATTTCAAAATTTATAAGTATAATGCTGAAGAATATTTTAATAAAATGGAAAGGAAAAACAATGAATAGAAAATTAAACAATGAGGAAAAAATTGTATTACTTGGCTCTGTGCAAAGGAGAACAGATGTTGAAAATGAGGAACTTATAAAGTTAATGGAAGAAAAAAATGATTGGGGCTGGATAGTAGGTGCATTATTGCGTCATAGGCTTAACGGTTATTTTATGATTGGAATGAAAGATATGATAAAAAATAAAATTCCCAAAAAAACAATAAAGGCATTTAAAATGCTTTGTGATATTTATGAGCAAAGTAATATTATTAATTTAAAATTATCAGAGGATTTGTTTCAAAGATTAAATAACGAAAAAATTCCTTGTGCCGGATTGAAGGGAATTATTCATAACACGTCTATATATTGTTTAAATATGAGAATTTCTAATGATATTGATGTACTTTTATGTGAAAAAGAATATAAAAAATTTGACAAAGTAATGAAAAGTATGGGGTTTTATCAAAGTGCAGATGGTGGAAAAACAGAGGCTTCAAGAAAAGAAAAACTTATCCAGGTGATGAATTATCATGATTTGCTTCCGTATTACAAAAAGTGTGATCATTGGTTTATGAAACAAATTGAAATAGATGTCAATATTCATTTTGATTGTAAAGAAAATGACATTACAGAAGCTATATTAGAAGAAGGTATTACAGAATATTCAGCAAATGGATATTCGACACAAGGATTAATTTGGCCGTTACATTGCTTACATTTATGTTCTCATTATTATAGAGAGGCAACAAATTCAATATGGTATGAGGATAACCGTGATATAGAGTTGTATAAAATTGTTGATATTGAAAACACATTTAGAGTAAATAATGAGAATGTTTTTGAGCAAATGATTAAAATTGCAAAAAAATATAATTTAATAAATTCAATGTACTACACATTGTTTTATTTGAATGAATTATATCCGAATAATCGATATAAAAAAATATTACAAGGGTTTGATGGCATTGATATAAATGAAATAGGTAAAATTAGATTTCCATCTGGAGAAAAAATAGATGTGCAAAAGGATTTTTTTGATAGAACATTTCAAATGATATATTAGATGGAAATTTAAAAATATGAAGTTACATAGTATAACAGACATGGAGGAGAAAAATGAATAGAACTGATAAAGAAGTTTTAAAAGCATATAATAAGGTATGTCGTAATCAAAATGAAAAAAAAACATTGGATATAGAAACAACACGTGAAAATGGGATAAATTCATTATCTATTGTAAGTTTGATCTTAGATATAGAAGATGTTTTTGAAATAAATTTGGATGATAGTTTGAAAGAAATACGGTCGGCAAAAACATTGCAAGAAATAGCAGATATTGTTAATCGTGTTGTCACATCAAAAAAGCTGAAGTGAAGTTGACAATAATAAATAATTATTAACTAAACGAAGTGGAGGAGCCTATTCAGTTGTTATAGGTAAGTACAGAAATGAACAATACAAAAGTAATATTACAATTGCCGGAACCGTTAGTGAGTGCGTGGCCAGAAAATAATTTCTTGTCGTCAATTGTTCAAACAAAAGACACTGGATATAGTTGGTTAATGAATACTCATATTCAAACATACGGTTCTATATACGTTAATGATATATATGGGATTAATGAAATCAGGGTTACATTTTATCCCTTTGCTAATATTAGGGCAAATGTATATGATTTATGTCCTTTTATTAGAAAATATGTTATTCCGAGAAAAGAAATAATAAGAAACTATAAGGTATTTACGGATTTTTTGTTAAATGCTATTAGTGACGGCTTTTACATATATGCAATGATAAACGAGTTTTTTAGAGAAGATACGCCTAATGACTTTAATCATCCTTGTTATTTTTATGGATATGATGAGAAGAAAAAAATTATATATTGTGCTGATAATTTTGGACATGGTAAATATCAGACAAAAGAGGTAAGTTTTATTGATATTAATACCGCATTTGAGAATTACAAAATTACAAATTGGGAGGCAAGCGTTATCCTCTATGAAATGATAGAGTATTCTTTTAAGGATTGTCCAACGTTTATCAGGGAACAAATAATAGACTATTTACATCCGGAAAATAATTTTTGTTACCTTAACCGTTTCTATTGTCCGGAAACAGTATATGATCATGGTTCAGAAAAAGGGGAAATTTGTATGGGGATAGAGTGCTATCAATTACTGGAGCGGTTGATAACTGGTTATATCAATGCTGAGAGTCTAAATTATATTGATATTCGTTCTTTCGTTTTTCTGTGCGATCATAAAATAATGATGAGACACAGAAATCACTATTTGGCAGAGAAAAAAATGATAACCAATGATTCAGAAAATTCTGAATTATGTAATAAATTACTGGAGGATTGTGAACTGTTATTGAATCTAATGTTAAAGGTAAAAGTAAGCCATCGAAAAAAATATCTGGAAAAAGCCCTGATTTTGTTGAAATCTATATGTCAAAATGATATTCTTTACATGAATAACCTTTTTAATAGTTTTACTATCTAATATACATCAATGTAAAGCATATAGGTAATTTTAACAGGGAGTATGAAAAATGTATAAAGAATATTCTGTTTTTAGCAACTGGAGATATGTCTTTCGGGAAATGTGTACATATGACAGTAAATACCCATGGTATATCTGCCTGAAATCTGCGGCGGCTTTTTTGGGGCCATTTCTGGCCGCGGTGATTCCCAGTGCGGCGATTTATCTGGTAGACCGGAAAGCGGACTGGCTGACATTTTCTGCGGCTATTCTTGGTATGGTTTTGGGGAATTTTATTCTCGGATTGATTTCCACAAAAATGGACACGGTGATTAAGACAAAGAATTATTATGTGGCATATAAGTCGGTGCAGAACCAGGTTGTTTCTAAGATACTGGATGTGGATTATGCCGTTTTGGAGACTGCCGATGGCAAGAGGCTTGCCAATCAGGCCAGAAGCAGTTACGAGCGTGACTGGTTTGGCTGGAACCGCATTATGGATATGTTTACTCCTTTTGCATTTAATTTACTGGGGATTATTGTCTATACGATTATTCTTATTCCAAAGTGTCCGTGGGTACTTCCCATTTTTGCTGTGATGTCTGTGATGAATATTGTGCTGGAGCGGAAAATTTCTGTGAAGGGTTACCAGCGGCACCGAGATGTCATAGGGGAGGTAGATAGCCGGATGGATTACTTTTTTCAGAGAAGCACTTCTGCTGCTGATGGGAAGGATATCCGTCTGTTTCAGATGGAAAACTGGTTTTCTTCGGTGATGGATTTTCTTATTAAAAAGAGACTGCGTGTATGGAAGAGGGTTGAGGTTGCTTATTTTATTCCTAATTTTTCTGATACTGTCTGGACACTTGTCAGGGATTTGATTGCCTACGGGGTGTTGTTGGAACTTTTTCTTCAGGGGAATATGGATGCGGCTTCTTTTACACTGTATTTGGGATTGATTACTGGGTTTGCCGGATGGCTGAACGGCGGCAATATGGGAGATGGGTTTGTCCGGGCAAACAGTGAGATGATGCGGTGTAACTGGTGGATCAGCTGCTACCGCAGTTTTTTGGCGCTGTGTAGCCCGTATACGGATGATGCGGATTCAGTGGGACAGTATGCGTGTAGTGACAGTTCCGGGACGGGTCCTGGCGGCAGCGATACCAGGAACGTAAAAGGTGAGGCAGGTGCTAGTGGCAGCTCGGGGGACGGCGGGGTAACTATCGAGTTCCGTGATGTCTGTTTCCGTTATCCTGAGTCGGAAGAGGATGTGATACATCACCTGAATCTCAGGGTGCAGGCAGAAGAAAATATTGCTCTGGTAGGTGTAAATGGAGCAGGAAAAACGACGCTGGTGAAACTTTTGTGCGGGTTCTATCATCCGGATTCCGGTCAGATTCTGGTAAATGGCAGAGATATTAAAGAGTATCCTGCCTGCCGTTACCGGGAACTTTTGGGGGCGGTATTCCAGGATATGATGGTTATGGCAGCCTCTGTTGCTGAGAATGTTGCCTGCTGCAGAGAGGAGGAGATTGACAAAGAGCGGCTGTGAATGTCAGAACCGTTATGAA
>OHAN01000969.1_pt1 | contig 25818 bp, 19 predicted proteins | sample 1577121 | NCBI WGS metagenome assembly OHAN01 (sample SAMEA3541554, study PRJEB24748) | human gut metagenome | biome: human gut; feature: human-associated habitat; material: faeces | place: China | collected 2012 | reverse complement strand
TTTAGAAAAAGAAAAAATTAAAAATAAATATTTAAATAAAATACAAAAAAACAAAATTGATAATTTTTTAAATTTAAATAATTTAGAAAATATAAATTTTGAAATTGAAAAAATACAAAATGATATAAATAATAAAAAATTAAAATTGCATACTTTAGATTTAGACAAAAAAAATATAGAACCACAATTAGATAATTTGGCAAAAATAGAAGAAGGTTTGGTTAACAATAATGGAAAAATGTTAACCTTGCAAAACTTAAACATGAGTATGAATTTAGCAAAAGAAGTTTTAAATAATGCATATGAAAAAATGAAAAATTCAGTTACCCCTAAGTTCACACAGAACCTTTCACATAACATTTCCAGCATAACAGAAGGAAAATACAACAAAGTTATGTTTAATGAAGAAGAAGGCTTAATTGTTGAACTTGAAAATGGAGATTGCATTCCAGTAAATAGATTTAGTATTGGAACTATAGATCAATTATATTTGTCATTAAGACTTTCAATGATAGATGAACTTTCAGAAGAAAGTGTACCAGTTTTATTAGATGAAGTTTTTGCATTTTATGATGATGATAGATTAAAAAATATTTTAGAATATTTAAATACAAAATTTAAAAATAGACAAATTATTATTTTTACATGTACTAATAGAGAAAAAAATATTTTGGAAAATAAAAATATTAATTATAATTATATGGAAATATAAAAATGATAAATACCCCACTAATTTAGTGGGATATTTTGTTGGATTTTTTTACGAAGAATACCTGTTAACTTAAATAATTCTGTTTCTTCCTTTAAAGATTCTTTTACGAACTTGTCACAAATATCAAGCATATCTTTCCTAGTATAATTATATACGGTTTCTAGGGGAGTGTCTGCCAGTAGAAAATACTGTCGTGTTGTACCTAAATAACCTAAGGTAAACACTAGCCGTATAATCTGTTTTTCATCGTCACTATAAGATGATGATAAATGTGAATTTAAATATTCGTAGAATTCATCAGGAACAGAGTTCCTTATTTTTGTATATGATTTCATAATGAATCCTCCTCTGTGCCACAATATTGTAATAGATTATAACATGCAAAATTGAATTTGTAAATATTAGTGTAATATTTTAAAAACTTGTATATAATATTTAAAATTTTGATTTTTTGATATTTAACTATGGACAATTTTAAATGTTAAAAGAATTTCTTGTAAAATTTATAATATTGTAGTATAATACCAAAAGTATATAAAATTGGCAAACAAAATTCAAAAAATTTTGGATGACGATGAACGGAGCGAAGTGCAGTGAAAGGAGAATATTTATGTTTGAAAAATTAGAAGCAGTAGAAAAAAGATATGAAGAATTAACAAAAATGATAAGTGACCCAGAAGTAATATCAAATCAATCAGAATGGCAAAAACTAATGAAAGAGCACGCAAGTATAGAAGATATAGTATTAAAATTCAGGGAATATAAAAAAGCAAAACAAGCAATGGATGAAGCAAAAGAAATGATGGAAGACAAAGAACTTAAAGAATTAGCAGAAATGGAATATTATGATAATAAAGAAAAATTACCAAAATTAGAAGAAGAATTAAAATTTTTGCTAATCCCAAAAGATCCAGATGATGATAAAAATATTATATGTGAAATTAGAGCAGGAGCAGGTGGAGAAGAAGCAGCACTATTTGCAGGAACATTATTTAGAATGTATACAATGTATGCAGAAAGAAAACATTGGAAAATGGAAGTTTTAAATGAAAACGAAACAGGACTAGGTGGATACAAAGAAATAACATTCATGGTTACAGGAAAAGGTGTATATAGTAGACTTAAATTTGAAAGTGGAGTTCACAGAGTACAAAGAGTTCCAGATACAGAAAGTAGTGGTAGAATTCATACATCAACAGCAACAGTTGCAGTTCTTCCAGTTGTAGAAGATGTAGAAATTGAAATAAATCCAGCAGATATAAAAATGGAAGTTTTCCGTTCATCAGGAGCTGGAGGACAACATATTAACAAAACATCATCAGCCGTAAGACTTATCCATGAACCAACAGGAATAGTAGTAGAATGCCAAACAGAAAGATCTCAATTCCAAAATAGAGACAATGCTATGAGAATGCTTAGAACAAAATTATATGAGATGGAAAAACAAAAACAAGATAATGAAATATCAAGTGCAAGAAAATCTCAAGTAGGTTCTGGTGATAGAAGTGAAAAAATTAGAACATATAACTACCCTCAAGGTAGAATTACAGACCATAGAATTGGTATGAGTATTTATCAAATGGAAAATTTCTTAAATGGTGATATTGACGAAATGGTTGATAATCTAATTGCAGCTGATAGAGCAGAAAGATTAAAAGGTGAAGAAGAATAAATTATTAAAAAAACACACTTGTAATAATTTTATATATTTAAAATAAAATAGTATAAAGTTATTATAAGGAGTGTTTTTTTAGTGAACGAAATCTTAAAAACAACATTACTAGGTTTATTTTTTGGTACATTTGGAACAACAATAGGAGGAATACTAGGAATAGTAATCAAAAAAAACTCAAACAAATTTCTAAGCTTTATACTATCATTTGCATCAGGACTGATGATGTCAGTAATATGTTTTGATTTAATACCAGAAGCCTTAGGTATTAGTAGTATATATGGAATAGTATTTGGAATACTAATAGGAATAATATCAATGATATTTTGTGACGTAATAGTACAAAAAAAATTCAGCCAAAATCAACAAAAATATTCTAATACAAATGACTTGCTAAAAACAGGAATAATAGTTTCAATAGGATTAGCAATTCACAACTTCCCAGAAGGATTAGCAATAGGCTCAGGATTTGAAGCATCAATGCGTTTGGGACTGGGCTTGGCAATAGCAATATGCCTACATGATATACCAGAAGGAATATCAATGGCAGTACCAATGAAAAATGGAGGCATGTCAAAAACAAAAGTAATTTTCTATGTAATACTATCAGGCATAACAACAGGAATAGGAGCATTTTTCGGAGCAATAGTAGGCTCAATATCCCAAGCAGTCATTGCAATATGCCTAAGTTTTGCAGCAGGAGCTATGCTATATATTGTCTCAGGCGAACTAATACCAGAATCAAACAAATTATATAAAGGCAGAATGTCAGCTATAGGAAATATGATAGGTTTTATAATAGGAATTTTTGCAACTCAATTGTGAGACAATAGGGGCACTCCTAATTTGTCTCATTTTTTGAGTTTTTTTGCCCAAATTTGCTATATGAAATTTAAAAAAAAAGTGCGAAAAGATGTTTGAAAAAACTTTGAAAATCTATTGACTTTTAATACTTAAAATTATATAATTGGACAAAAAATAGGAGAGAAAAAATGCAAGATATATTAAAAGGATTAAATGATAAACAATATGAAGCAGTAGTAACAACAGAAGGACCATGCTTGGTAATAGCAGGAGCAGGAAGTGGAAAAACAAAAGTGCTAACACACAAAATAGCATACTTAATAGGAGAAAAACAAGTAAAACCATGGAACATACTAGCTATAACATTCACAAACAAAGCTGCAAATGAAATGAAAGAAAGAATAGAAAACTTGGTAGGGGACGTAGCTGCAGACATATGGATGGGAACATTTCACTCAATATGTGTACGAATATTAAGAAGATTTATAGACAGAATAGGATTTGACTCATCATTTATTATTTTTGACACAAGTGACCAAAGAACACTAGTAAAAACATGTATAAAAGCAATAGGATTAGATGACAAAATGTTTACGGACAGAAGTGTTTTATCAGAAATAAGTAATGCCAAAAATGAAATGTTAGAGCCAGAGCAATATACAGTAAGAGCAAATGGAGACTTCAGAAAAGAAAAAATAGCATTAGTATATGAAATGTACCAAAAAAGATTAAAAGAAAATAATGCTATAGATTTTGATGACATCATAAACTATACAATAAAAATTTTAATGGAAAATCCAGATATTCTAGAATATTATTCAGACAAATTCAAATATGTATTAGTAGACGAATATCAAGATACAAACAAGGCACAATTTACATTAGTTACACTACTAGCATCAAAAAATGGAAACATAACAGTTGTTGGAGACAATGACCAAGGTATATACAGCTTTAGGGGAGCAGATATTTCAAATATATTAAACTTTGAAAGAGACTTTCCAGGAACAAAGATAATAAAACTAGAACAAAACTACAGATGTACAGGGAACATACTAAAGGCAGCAAATGCAGTAATCAAAAACAACGAAGTTACATATAAAAAAGAATTATGGACAGAAAATGAAGTAGGCAAATTACCAACAGTATATTCAGCAAGTAATGAATATGATGAAGGAACATACATAGCACAACAAATAGAGCATTTAAGAAGAGAAGAATATTACAAATACTCAGACTTTGCAATTTTATATAGAATGAATACTCAATCAAGAGCAATAGAGGAAATATTAAGAAGAGAAAGTATACCATACAAAATTATAGGTGGACTAAAATTCTATGAAAGAAAAGAAATAAAAGACATAATTTCATATTTAAGATTAATACAAAATCCATCAGATAACTTAAGCTTAAAAAGAATAATAAATGAACCTAAAAGAGGAATAGGAAAAACAAGCCTAGATAAAATAGAAGAACTATCAAACAACACAGGAGTTCCAATGTATGAAATTATCAAAAATGCAGAACAATATGGATTAAACAGAGTATTTTTAAATTCAAGAGAATTTGTAAATGCAATAGAAGAACTAAGAACAAAAAAAGATGACATAAAAATATCAGACTTGATAAAAGAAACACTTAAAAAATCAGGATATACACAAGCCCTAGAAAATGAAAATACAATAGAAGCAGAAAATAGAATAGAGAACTTAGACGAATTTTTAACAGTAGCAATTGAATTTGAAGACGAATCAGCAGATAACAAATTAAGTGATTTCTTAGAAGGAATAACATTATCAAGTGATATAGACAACATGGAGGAAACAGAAGAAACAGTAACACTAATGACACTACATAGTGCAAAAGGACTAGAATTTCCAGTAGTATTTTTAGTAGGAATGGAAGAAGGAATATTCCCAGGCTATAAATCTATAGGAGAGCCAAAAGAACTAGAAGAAGAAAGACGTTTATGCTATGTAGGAATAACAAGAGCAAAAGAATACTTATTTTTAACATGTAGTAAACAACGTACAATATTTGGATCAACAAGTTGTAACCAAGTATCAAGATTCTTAAGAGAAATACCAAGTGATTTATTAGATGGATATGATAAAGCATTAGGAGAAAAACAAGAAAGCAATAATCTATTTGGAGATTCAAAATATAGTTGGACATATGGAAGTAAAGACAATGGAAATATAAAAACATACAAAATTGATAAACAAGAACCGTCAGTTGCAGCAGCAAGTAGTAACTCAAATAATAATGGATTTATGTTTAGAACGGCAGAAAGCTTCCTAAACAATCTAACTAAAAAAGCTGCAGGAACAAATGTAGATTTGTCTAAATACAAAGCAGGAGTAAAAATATATCACAAAAAATTTGGAGAGGGTATAATCAGCAATGTAGAGCCCGAAGGTGATGATTTAAAAGTAGACATAAACTTTGATAAAGTTGGACATAAACGACTAATGGCAAAATTTGCTAATTTAGAAATAATATAAAAAAGTGGGATTGAAGAACTACCATGAGGTGAGCCTTTCTTATTAGACAAAAAAATTTAATAAGGAGGGTTCATTTTATATGCAAAAATATATAGAAAAAAATCATAGTCATTAATTTTAAATTTTTGAAAATATTTCATACATGTATAATTTTAAAAATAGAGGAAATACTAAATTATAAAAAGTATAGAAAGGGTGATAAAAATGGCAGACTTAAATCAATTAGAATTACAACATTTAAGACATTTAATAGGAGCACACGAAACAGCATACCAAAAGTTAAACACTTACTCAAACCAAGCAGTAGATCCTCAAATTAAACAAATATTTACAAAATCAGCTCAAGACGCATTAAACACAAAACAAAAATTAATGTCTTTTTTAAATAATTAGAAGGAGGTAAAACCATGGACGAAAAAACAATGGTAAATGATATTTTATCAGGAGTAAAATCAGATTTAACAGCATATCAAACAGCAATATCTGAATCAGAAAATATGGGACTAAGACAAACATTTCAACAAATAAGAAATAATGATGAAAGTTTTCAATATGAACTTTTCAAAATAGCACAAGTAAAAGGATACTATAAACCAGCACAAAAAGCATCACAAACAGAAGTAGAAACAGTAAAAACAGAATTACAACAATAAAAAACTCATATTTTTAAAAAGTAGATATAATTCAATAAGAGAAAAAATTAAATCCTTAATGTTAATAGTTTTAATATATTAGCACTAGGGATTTATTTTGGCATTTTCACTAAAATACAATTAAAATATGTTATTAAACTTTAAAATTTAATTGTATTTACTGCAAATTATAGCAAATAAAAATATAAATAATAAATTTTAGAAAAAATAAAAAAACGAGAGAAATATCAACAAAAAAACGACAAAACTTACGGAAAATATAAAAATAAGCTATTGCAAAAAAACAAAAAACATTATAAAATGATGGCATAATATTATAAGGAGAATTTGTAATGTTTAAAAAAGTATTAATACATACTAGAAGATCAATGAAATTAATAATAATAATAGCAGTCTCTCTTTTATTTATATTAGCAATAGTAGCATCATTTTATAAAATAAGTTATAGCGTAAGCTTAGATGGGCAAATGTTAGGATATACAGATAACAAAAGTAAACTACAAGCACAAATAAACGAATACATAGAGAAAGGTGAAAATCAAAATACAGCATTTGTTCAAATAGATAGTTTACCACAATATAAAATATGTTTACTAAAGAGAGATGTAGCTTCGAACGATGAAAGCATATTTAACACAATAAAATCAGGAGGAACAACATACTACAGATATTATGCGATTTTGGACAACCAAGAAGAAAAAGTATATACACCATATTTTACAGAAGCGGAAGAAATAGTAAATCAATTAAAAGAAAAAAATAGTGCAAACATAGACAACATAACAATTTCAGAAAAATATGATACAGAATTAAAAGTAATGGACAATGTAGATGATGCTGTTTCAACTTTATATTCAGAACCAGAAAAAGTTGAAACACCAAAAGTAACAGTTGCTTCAACAAAAAGTACATCAAGTAGAAAGTCAACAGGAACAGTAAATACAGCTATGACAATTTCAGGAACAAAAGTAGCATTAGGAATATCATTATCAAAACCGGTTTCAGGAATAATATCTTCCAGATTTGGAGTAAGAAGTTCAATAAGAAGTTCAGCACATACAGGGTTAGACATTGCTACATCAACAGGAACACCTGTAAAAGCAGCAGCAGCTGGAACAGTAACTTTTGCAGGATGGAAAGGCTCTTATGGAAATTTAATGGTTATAACACACAGCAATGGAGTTCAAACATATTATGGCCATTGTAGTAAATTATATTTAAGTGCTGGGGCAAAAGTATCACAAGGACAAACAATAGCAGCCGTAGGGTCAACAGGAAACTCAACTGGGCCACATTTACATTTTGAAATAAGAGTAAACGGAATAGCATATAATCCACAAAATTATTTATATTAAAAAAACGGGATTATGGAGAAAATAAATCTCCAATCCCGCTTTTTATATTGTAGAAAATTTATAATATATTATGTTAAGATTTATAAGAAAAATATTTCATACCAGTATTTATAGCATTATTTTTAATAATAACTTTACCATGTTCTTTTAATTTAAACTTAAAGTTTTTAGTATATTTTGTCAAAATTGAAAACTCTAATAAATTAGAATGTAAAGCTAACAATGAGTGGTTAGTCAAATTTATTCCATCAATAACTAGAAAATATGTATTATTGTATAAGTACAATATAGAACTTTTATACAATTTTTTAATATTTATGTTATCATTTGAATTAGCAAAATCACAAAATTCACAAAAATCTTCAAATTCATTAAATTTATATATTAAAGAAGAAGCATTAAATATGTTAGAAGTTTTCTTTATAGTTAAAATTTTTTTATGTTTACTTTTAACATTTATATCTGTTTCTATGTATTTTGTAATTGTAAAGATAAAAATATCCTCATTTTCACTAGAAGCTTCAATTAATAACTTATGACCTGTCGTATCAAAATCAACCTCTTTTTCAACTCTATTTAGGAGCTCCAAAAATAATTGATGAGATTCAGGGGTAGTTAAAAAAAGTTGATTAATATCTATAGTTTTATCTTTAAAATCTTCTCTTTTCAATATAATTCTAATTTTGTTTTCAGTTAGTTTTTCTATTTTCATTTAGATACCTCCACTATTTATAATTTTATTATACTACTATTGTTATTATATTTAAAGACACAAAATATGGTAACTAATTGTAATTTAATATTAATACATAAGGAGTATAATCTTTTTTTACTAAACTATAATTAAACCTAAGTATTAATAATATAATTTTGTAAAAACTCTTGAAAAAAAAGCAAAATCAAGATATAATATCAAATGTAAAAAAATGGTGTATCCGTAAGGACAAAAGAAAAAAAGATGGAGGTAAAAAAATGGCAACAAGAGAAAAAAATATATGGATATTGTTAGTATTTTTACTAGCAGGATTAGTAATAGGGGGACTATTAGGAAAACTAGCATCAAGTGTATCATGGCTTTGGTGGCTATCATATGAACAACAATTTGGACTAGAAACACCAATAGTATTAGACCTAAGTGTACTAAAACTAACATTTGGGTTAATGTTTAAAATAAACATTGCAAGCATAATAGGAATGGTACTAGCTATATTTATATACAAAAAAATATAAAAAAGTGGGACAAATACAAAACGAAAGGAAGTTTTAATTTGTCATTAAAAATAAAAGAAATACCAGAAACAGAAAGACCGTATGAAAAACTCGAACTATATGGGGAAAAAGCATTATCAAATGCAGAATTATTAGCAATAATAATAAAAACAGGAACAAAAGAAGAAACATCAGTACAAATAGCACAAAGAATACTTAACCTAAACTATGATCCACAAATGGGAGAATTAAATTTTCTAAAAAGTATAACAATGGAAGAACTAATGCAAATAAAAGGAATAGGTAGAGTCAAAGCAATACAAATAAAAGCAATATGTGAGTTAGCAATAAGGATGTCAAAACCATCAAACTTCAAAAAAATTCAGATAAAATGTACAGAACAATTAGCAAATTTAGTAATGGAAGAATTAAGATTTGAAAAAAGGGAATATGTAAAATTGTTTTTGTTAAACAACAAAAATGAAATATTAAAAAACATAGATACAGCAATTGGTGGGACGAACTTTGCAAATGTAAATATGAAAGAAATTATAGGGGAGGCATTAAAAATTAAAGCACCAAAAATGATATTAGTGCATAACCATCCAACAGGAGACCCAACCCCAAGCAAAGCAGACATAACCTTTACAGACCGACTATATAATGCAGCTAAGATGTTTGACATTGAATTAATAGACCATATAGTTATAGGAAATATGAATTTTAAAAGCATATTTGTAGAAACTAAAAAAATGATAGAAAAATCAAAAAGATAAGGACGTTAAAATTAGAAAGGATGAAAAATATGAAATTTTTTACATTTGGTTCAAAAGATATTGGAATAGACTTAGGAACAGCCAATATTTTAGTAACATTAAAAGGAAGAGGGATAGTTCTAAAAGAACCTTCTGTAGTAGCCATTGACAGAAGAACAGGCGAGATAATGGCAACAGGAAATGAAGCAAAAGAAATGTTAGGAAGAACTCCAGAACAAATAAAAGCTGTAAGACCTTTAAAAGATGGAGTAATAGCAGACTTTACAGCAACACAACTAATGTTAAAAAATATAATACAAAAAGTAGAAAAAAAATATAATGTAGGAAGACCAAGAGTAGTTGTAGGTGTACCATCAGGAATAACAGAAGTAGAAGAAAGAGCTGTTGAAGAATCAGTATTACAAGCAGGAGCAAAAGAAGTCTATTTAATAGAAGAACCAATGGCAGCAGCTATAGGAGCATCATTAGATGTTGCAGAACCAAGTGGAAGTATAATAGTAGATATTGGTGGAGGAACAACAGAAGTAGCAGTAATATCATTAGGAGGAATTGTTGTAAGCCATTCATTAAGAGTTGCGGGAGATGAACTTGATGAAGATATAGTAAACTATGTAAAAAGAGAAATGAATTTAGCAATAGGAGAAACAACAGCAGAACAAATAAAAATGCAAATAGGATGTGCAATGCCACTAATGACAGAAATGTCAATGGAAGTAAGAGGTAGAGACTTAACAGATGGATTACCAAGAAATGAAAAAATAACATCTGTTCAAGTAGAAGAAGCAATACAAGAATCAATATCAAAAATAGTAGATATTGTAAAAAATACACTAGAAAAAACACCACCAGAACTTGCATCAGATATAATGGAAAAAGGAATAGTACTTGCAGGTGGTGGAGCATTAATAAAAAACTTGGACAAGTTGTTAAGCATAGAAACAGGAATGCCTGTATATGTAGCAGAAGAACCATTAGACTGTGTAGTTAGAGGAGCAGGAAAAACATTAGATGATTTGGAAAGATTAAAGACTGTTTTGGTAAATTCAAGAAAAAGAAGATAAAAAATAAATTGCAGAATTAAAAAAATAAACAAAATTATCAGGTCAAACTCAATTTAAAATATTATATATACAACCTTTTTATAAAATTAATAATTTTGTAGATTGTAATTTTTAAATTAACTTATATTTTAAGAAAGGAAAGAAAAAATATGTATAGAAATAAAAAAAGTGGATTATTAGGAATTATTATAACAATAGTAGTTTTAATATTAATAGTAATATTTTCTAACAGAGAAGCAAATACTTCATTCTTTGAAAATGTAGCAAACAAATTAGTAATGCCTATACAAAATGGACTAACATATTTAAAAAATAAAGTTAGTGGAAATTCTACGTTTTTTACAGATATAAGTAATTTAAAAACAGAAAATCAACAATTAAAAGAGCAAAACAGTAAATTAGAACAATCTTTAAGAGAACTAGAAAACATAAAAACAGAAAATGAAACACTGAAAGAATATTTAGGATTAACGGAAAAATACGGAGAATACAAAACAGTGCCAGGATATGTAATAAATAAAGAAATAAGTAACTACTCTAAAACAATAATAATAAACATAGGAAAAAATGATGGAATAGAAAAAGATATGACAGTAATAGCAGATGAAGGACTAGTAGGACATGTCATATCAGTTACGGAAAACACAGCAAAAGTAAGAACAATAGTAGATACATCAAGCTCAATAAGTTGTTTAATGAGCACAAGTAAAGATAGTATTGTGTGCAAAGGAACATTAGATAGTACTTCAGAATTAAAAGCAATGTACATTCCAACAGACTCTAATCTAGTCCAAGGAGACAGTGTTGATACATCAGGTTTAGGTGGAATATACCCTAAAGGAATACATGTAGGAACAATTAAAAAAATAGTATCTACAAAAAATATGACAGATAGATATGCACTAGTAGAAACAGCTGTAGATTTTAATAAACTAAACACAGTATTAGTAGTAAAAAATAATTAATTAAGAGGTGGATTTGGTGAAAAAAACAATTATAAATTTGGCATTAATATTAATAGGATTTATAATATATTTCTTACAAGCTAACTTTTTTAGTTGGTTTACCATTAATGGGATAAAACCAAATCTTTTTGTAATTTATATACTATTCATAGGACTATTTGGAAATAGAAGTATGGGAATAATATATGGAGCAGTTGCGGGAATATTTTTAGATTTATTATATAAAACAAATGTTGGAATAAATTTAGCAGGACTAGTGATAGTTGGGCTATTAGCAATACTATTTAATAAAAATTTTTCAAAAGATAGTAGAATAACAATAATGTTTATGGTATTTGGAACAACTATTATATTTGAAGTTATTACTTATTTTATAAATTATATTATATATTCAATAAACGTTGAAATATTAAGCTTTATAAAAATTTTGGTAGTAGAAGTCATTTATAATATTTTGGTAACTATAATTATGTACCCAGCAATACAAAAATTTGGATATTACATAGAAAATGAATATAAAGGAAATAAGATTTTGACAAGATATTTTTAAGGAACTATAGTCAATGTATTTAGATTTGATAAAGGGTTGTATATATAAGAACTAAAAAAATAATAACAAAATTATAAGAGAGGAAGTGAAAAATTGGCAAAAGGAATTAATAAAAAAAGCATTAACTTTAGATACAATACAATAACAATATTTACATATTTAATAGGAATAATTTTAATTGTCCAATTATTCAACCTCCAAATAGTACATGGCGCAAAATACAGAGAAGAATCAAACACAAGACTAACAAGAGAAAGTACTTTAGAAGCAACAAGAGGAGAAATTTTAGATAGGTCAGGAAATGTATTAGTTTCATCAAGTCAAAAATTCAATTTGGAATTATATAAAAGTAAAATAGATACAAATGCATTAAATGACTCAATATTAAAAATTATTCAAGTATTAGAAAAATACAATGTAAGCTATGTAGACTCTTTTCCAATAAAAATAGACCCATTTGAATACACAATAGCAGATACAAACTTATCAAACTGGAAAAGCAATAATGGAATAGACGAAAATGCTACAGCTGAAGAAGCGTTTTATAAATTTAAAGATAAATACAAAATTCAAAATACAGATATTTCAGAAATTAGAAAAATAATAGCAATAAGATACGCAATAGTACAAGAAGGATATAGTAGTACAAAATCATTAACAATAGCAAAAGACATTCCAAGAGAAGCAGTTGCAGAATTCTCAGAAGAAGGAGATGAATTCCCTGGAATAAACATATCAGTACAACCAGTAAGACAGTACAAACAGGGAACTTTGGCTTCACACATATTAGGATATGCTTCAAAAATAGGATCAGAAGAATATCAAAAAAAGAAAGATGAATATAATCAAAATGATATAATTGGAAAAACCGGAATAGAAGCAGTTTTTGAAAAGTATCTAAAAGGAAAAAACGGAACTAAGCAAATTGATATGGCAGTAGATGGAACAATAACAGCAGAAGTAGTAGAAAGAGAAGCAGTGGCAGGTTCAAATGTAGTACTTACAATAGATTCACAATTACAAAAAATAGCAGAACAAGCATTAAAAGACAATATAGAAAAAATAAAAAATGGTGGATTTGGAAAATCATATGATGCTAAAGGTGGATCATGCGTTGTAATGAATGTAAAAACAGGTGAAGTACTAGCAATGGCAAGTTATCCAGATTACAATCCACAATCATTTGCAGACGGAATAAGTAGTGAGGAATGGAAAAGCTATAATGAAAACAAATCATATCCGTTATTAAATAAATGCATTCAAAGTGCATATGAGCCAGGTTCAATATTCAAAATGGTTACTGCAATAGCAGGACTAGAATCAGGAAACATATCATTAACAGAAAAAATTAATGATACAGGAATATATAAAAAATACGGTGCAGAGTGGAAATGTTGGTATTATACAGATTATCATAGGGGCCATGGATATTTAAATGTAATTGGAGCAATCGAAAAATCATGTAACTTCTTCTTCTACGAAACAGCAGATAGAATGGGAATAGATACTTTAGATAAATATGCAAAATATTTTGGTTTAGGAAGAAAAACAGGAATTGAATTACCAAGTGAAACAGCAGGAACATTAGCAAGTAAAGACTATGTAAAATCAATAAAAGGTTCATGGAATCCAGGAGATACAATAAATGCAGCAATAGGACAAGGTTATAATAAATTTACACCATTACAAATGACTAAATACATAAGCATGATAGCAAATGGCGGAAATAATGTAGATGTTAGCATTGTAAAAACAATACAAAATGCTGATGGAACAGAAGTATCAAAAAATGAAATAAATCAATATGTAAAAGAAAAATTAGGACTTACAGAAGAAAATAATGAAAATACAACATTAAATAAAGATTACGTAAATGCAGTAAGAGAAGGAATGAAATCTGTTACAAGTGGAGAATCTGGTACAGCATATGTAAGATTTAAAGACTTTAATATAAAAGTCGGAGGAAAAACAGGTTCAGCAGAAGCAGGAAAAGATGCCAATGGAAAAGATATTGTAAATGCATGGTTTGCAGCGTTTGCACCATATGATGATCCAGAAATAGCAGTAGTTGTTATGGTAGAAAATGGTGGACACGGAAATTATACAGCAGAAGCAGTTAGAAATATTATGGCAGAATATTTTGGAATGAACACTCAAAATGTAACAGAAGACATGCAGGCAGTATCTTATACAGAAAGCATAAGATAAAAAATCTGAAAAATTCGAAAGGAATGGATGTAAAAATGAATAATTGTGTAAGTATTAATTTAAAAAAAGATCAAATTGTTATAAAAATATCAGAGGATGCTGAACAAAAACAAATTATAGGAGCGTTGTCAAAAAAACTGCCTGATTTAAAAAAATTATATAAAGAAGACAAAACGCCAATTATGATAGTTGGAAAAATATTAAAAAATAAAGAAATAGACGAGATACAAGAACTAATAAAAGAAAAAATAGATGTAGACATAGAATTTGATATGCCAAAAGAATTAGGATTATCAAGCATAACAAGAACATTTAAAAGACAGATAGACGTTTCAGAAACTACATTCCATAAAGGTTCTTTAAGGTCAGGACAAAGACTAGAAGCGGAAGGAAGTTTAGTAATATTAGGAGATGTAAATTCAGGAGCAGAAGTTGTAGCATCAGATAATATTGTAGTTTTAGGACATTTAAGAGGATTAGCACATGCTGGAGCAAAAGGAAACAAGAGAGCAATAATAGCAGCAGGAAGACTAGATGCGGTACAAATGAGAATATCTAATATAGTAAAAGAAATAGACAGAGATGAAGAACCTGTACACACACAAGCTTATGCATATGTAGAAGATGACAAAATTATAATTGAATAATACAAACATTATGAAAACAATAAAAGAAACAGAATTATATATAACATTTCATCTTTTACATTTTGTTCATACAACAAAAACAAAACAGCAAGAATAATCAAATCATCAGAATATAATTTAATACCAAACAATTCAAAAATAGGTTTATCAGAATCATTATTGTTGTCCAAAGAGTTGCATGCTCTTTGGACATTTTCATTATAATCTTTTTCATTTTCAGATAAAAGTTTATTATCAATTGTATTTGATGAATTAACAAAATTTCCTTTAGAAGATTCTATAGGTTCAGAAATATCTACATTTTTTTGAATATTTACATAATTATTTGGATTCCTGTAATATTTGTAATAAGGATTATGATATGGATAACCAAAGTATGGAAAATTAAACATTATTTATTCTCCTTGTTATTATCTTTCATTATTTCTGCAATTTTAGAAACATTTAATAAATTCATATATTGGTCAATTTTTCCCTTCTTTTCATCTCTAAGGTATGGTTTCAAAGAATTTAAAAGATTAGCCCTAGGATCATTTTTGGAATTTTTCATTTTACCAAAAGCAGAAGAAAATTTCATAATAGTATCCATATCAATATTGCTAAAATCAAAATTATTACTAGAGTTAGAACCTGTATTTTGAGAATAATTTTCTTGCTTAGAATTATGTTGAGTTTCTACATTTCCTTTAGTATTATTAGTATTTTCTGAATTGCTTTGAGAAGAATTCATATTTTGATTAGATAGCATTTTAGAAAAATTTTGCATCATTTCAGGAGAAATTTGTGAGATTGCATCAGAAAGATTGCCACTATCAACCATATTTTTAATGTTTTTCATTGTATTTTCATCGATATTCATATTATTCAATTATATCACCTCTAATATAATATATTAAAATAAATTTTATATATGTAATATAATAATATGATATGAATATAAATTTAAAAGTGTTACAAAAAAAAGGTTGTATATTAATATTATAAAATGTGAATTGTAAACCATAATTTGTAAAAAAAAGAACAAAAAAATTCAAAAAACATTGAAAAGATAAGGGTTTTGTTGTATAATATAAAAGAATAAAATTATGTAAAAACATTATTTTGAAAATATTACAAAATTGTAATAAAAACTTAACAAAACTGTAATATTTTTCATTTTGCATATCCGTAACGACTTAGGAGACTAAAAAATACGGAGTATTGACAGAGGACTATATAGAATATATATTATATAGTATGAAAAAAAGGTTTATATTAGGAGGTAGTACAATGAACCAAAAAATTCTAAAAATCATAACAGTTTTAATGTTAGTTATTACACTAACAATGGCAAATTTTGTATTGTTATGTGCGGATGTAGTAACATATGCAGCAGACGCAATAAATGCCGATAAAAGCACAAATAACAAAAATGTTGAATTTACAACATATTTAAAAAATGACAAAGGAGAAAAAGTAAGCAGTTTAGATGCAAAAATAAATGCAGAAGACTTAAAACTATATTTCCAAATAACTGTAAAACAAGAAGGAATGTTTAATGGGGATATAGTATTAAATGATGCAAACTTTAAGTTTAAAACAGACTTTACAGACAATTCAATAAGTAAAATAGAAGAAAATAAGATTTACTTAAATCAAATAAATGCGGGAGAGACGAAAGAAATAGAAGTAGGAATACAACTACTTACAGACTCTCAATTTGATTTAGGTTTAATAAGCAAGGAAAATAAAATAGCAATAGAAGGAACATACAAAGATAGTACACAAAAAGATATAGCTATTTCTGCAACAAAAACATTAAAAATAAACATGGTAAGTCCATATGCAAATGCAGAAGAATGCATAAACTTAGAACAAAAAGTAATTACTAATAAAGTTGCAAAATATAATGGCGAAGATAAAAGAATTATACAAGTACAAATAGATTCAGGAATAACAAATAACTTAGTTCCTATAAAATCTTCAACAATAAAAGTACAAGCTCCTAAAATTTCAAATAAATATCCAGAAGTATTAGTTAATGCAAACAATACTTTAGCAACAAACGGAAAAATGTTAACACAAGACAACTGGAATTACAATAAAGAAACAGGACTAACAACAATTGAAATAAATAATGCAGCAGAAGAAAACAAAATAGCATGGACAAAAAATGGAGACGACCAATTTATAATTACATATATATTTGATAAAGATGTAGAAATAAACAATGATAAAATAAGTGCAAGTTCAGAAATAAGTCTTTATGAAAATAAAAACACAGTAGTAAATGCTAATGCAGAAACTCAAATAAGCAAAGAAGAAAAAGACTCAATGGTAACAGCAGAAATATCTCAAAATGAATCAAACATTTATAAAGGAAAATTATATTCAGGAATCTCAAGAGATATAACATACACAACAACAATAAATGCAAATATTAGTGGAGTTATAAATAATATAGCAATAAATGAGGAAAACCAAAAAATCGGAGATAACGAAATAGCTTCAACATATAAAAATACAGTAATAAGCAAACAAAATGTAATAGATGTATTAGGGGATAAAGGAGAACTAAAAATATTAAATTCTTCAAACAATGCAGAAATTGCAAGAGTAAATGCAGATTCTCAAGTAGATGAAAATGGAAATGTTGTAGTAAACTATGAAGCAGGTGTTTCAAGAATAACAATAACAACAACAGAACCACAAAAAGTAGGAAGCATTAAAATAACAAGTACAAAGACTATTGAAAAAATAGAAAAAAACATAGTGAAATCAGCAACAGAAATAACAACAAAAGTAACAGGAGAAACATTAGAAGATACAAATAAAGTAGTAATACCAGAAACAGTATCATCAATAGGACTACAAGAAACAGAAACAAAAGCACAATTACAATTAAACAAGACAGAGTTTTCCACAATGAGTACAAATAATGTGGAAATGAGAGTTGTTTTAGACTCAAGAGATGAAAACAATGACTTATATACTAACCCAACGATAAGAATTCAATTACCAGAAAAATGTCAAGAAATAACAGTAAATTCAGTCCAATTACTTGATGAAGATGAATTAAAAATAGCATCTCAAAAATTAGTAGATGGAAACATATTAGAAATAAAATTAAATGGAACACAAACAAATTATAAAGATAAAGCAATAGAAGGTGCAACATTAATACTAAATATGAGTATAACACTAGACAAAAAATTACCAAGTAGCCAAGAACAAATAACACTTACTTGCGTAAATGGTGATAAAACAGCACAAGATACAAAAAATGTTAATTTTGTATCATATGCAGGATTAGTAACAATAAATAGATTAGAAGACTATGGACTAGAAGTAATAAATAATCAAGGTGAAAAAGAAGTAACAATCCCAATAAAACAAATGGCACGTACTTCAAACACAACAAGAGTAGAAAATGAGATTATAAACAATGAAGAAAATGAAATAACAAATGTAAATATATTAGGAACATTTCCAACAAAAGATGCAGTAGAAGGAAATAACTTCGACATATCAGCAGGTGAAATTTCAGTAGAAGGAATAGATGCAAGCAGAGTAAAAGTATATTATTCAGAAAATGCTAATGCAACAAAAGACTTAAGCAATAAAGACAATGGATGGACTGAAAATATAGCAGATGCTAAGAAAGTAAAAAAATACCTAGTAAGCATAGATAAATTAGCAGTAAGGGAAAATGCTAAAATAGCTTATAATATACAACTTCCACAAAACTTAGATTATAACTTAACAGCAAAACAAGGTTACACAGTTTACTATACAAATGTAACAACAGAAAAAAAAGTAACAGCTGACTTTATGGTAATGAACACAGAAAAAGGAGCTAACTTAGATGTAGCACTAAAAACATTAGTTGGAAACAAAGAAGTAACAACAGCAAAAGAAGGAGAAATTATTAGATATGTAGTAAGCATCACAAATACATATTCAGAGGATATAACAAATGCTAAAATTACTTCAACAATTCCAGAAGGAACAGTACTAGTAGATACAAACAAATTAAACTCAACAGAACAAATAGAAGATGAAAGTGAAGAGGAAGAGGACGACAACATAGAATTAGCTCAAAAAGATATATCATTTAGTGTAGACAAAATAGCAAAAGGACAAACAATATCAAAATATTATGATGTAAGAGTTACAGCAGGAACAGCAGGAAAAACATTAAAACATAGTGTTCAATTACAATATGGTGATGTAACAAAAACATCAAATGAAACAAATACAAAAATAGAAAGTGGAGCAGTTTCTGTAGAATTAAAAAATACAGAAGGTGATTCAATAGTAAAAAATGGTTACGGATATAGATACATGGTAACTGTAAAAAATATAACAAGCAAAGAAATAGACAATGCTGTTGTAACAATAAATGCACCAGAAGGAATGACTGTAAAAGAGTTATTATACATTAATGGTGAGGGTTCACAAATAGAAGAAAACACAAACAAAATAACAATTAAAAAATTACAAGCAGGAGAAAGTATAACAGTTGCAGCTTATGTTGGAATAAACTTCAAAACAGACAAGGAAACAGAAAATGTAACTTTAACATCAACAGTAACAGCAAATAATATTGAATATACATCAAATACATTATATCTAACACTAAAAAATGAAGCAAAAGGGTTGGAAATGACAGTAACTACTGACAATAATGAATATGTATCAGATGGAGATAAAATTATATATAAAGTAGTTGTAAAAAATAATAGTGCAAACGATTTAAAAAATGTAAACATAGATAATGTATTATCAAAAAGTGTATCTTTAGAAAAGGTTACAAGAAATGATGAAGTTTTATCAGAAGAAGAATATGAAATAGAAAAAAATGATGAAACAGCACAAAAAACATTAAAATTAACAGAAGATGAATTAAAAAGTGGAGAAACAGTAACATATAATTTAGAAACAGAAGTAATACCAGTAGATGAAAATAACGAAGTTGAACAAATAGTAAACGAAACATATTTAAATTATGCAACTGCAAACATACAAACAGCTAAAGTAGAACATATACTAAAAAATACTACAGATGATAATAGTAATAATGGTAACAATTCTGGTAATAATGGCAATAACAATAGTAATGGTAACCAAAATGGTTCAGCAAGTACATCAACATATATGTTATCAGGAACTGCTTGGATAGATGAAAATGAAAATGGACAAAAAGATGCAACAGAAAGATTATTAGAAGGAATAAAAGTAAAATTACTAGATGCAACAACAAATGAATATGCAAAAGATTCAAATGGAAATGTAATAGAAACAACAACAAATTCAGAAGGATTCTATGCATTTACAAAAGTTACAAAAGGACAATATTTAGTAGTATTTGAATATGACACAACAGCATATAAAGCTACAGGATATGAAGTTTCAGGTGCAGAACAAGGAAATACATCAAAAGTAATTGAAAAAACATTAACAATAGATGGAAAAGAAACAAAAGTAGGTGTAACAGAAAAAATTGATTTAACAACAAATGTAGCTAGTATAAATATAGGATTAGTGCCAGCTAAAAAATATGATATGCAATTAGACAAATATGTAACAAAAGTAACAGTACAAAATAGTAAAACAACATCTACAGATTATACAGATGCAAAACTTGCAAAACAAGAAATTAATGCAAAAGAAGTAAATTCAACAACAGTAGTTGTAGAATATACAATAAGAGTAACAAACAAAGGTGAAGTAGCTGGATATATTAGAAAAATAGCAGATTACTTATCAAGTGACTATAAATTTAGTTCAGAACTAAATAAAGATTGGTATCAAGATGGAAGCAATGTATATTGCACAAGTTTAGCAGATACAAAAATAAATCCAGGTGAAAGTAAAGACGTAAAATTAATAGTAATAAAACAAATGAAAGAAAATAACACAGGGCTAGTAAACAATACAGCAGAAATAGTAAGTTCTTACAACGAACTAGGATTAACAGACATAAACTCAACAGAAGGAAACAAAGTAAAAGGCGAAAATGATATGAGTTCAGCAGATGTAATTATAAGTATAAAAACAGGACAAGTTGTAACAACAGTAATACTAGTAATAACAACAATTGTAATGTTAGGAGTAGCTGTATATATAATAAGAAAACTAATTATAAATAAGGGAATTATATAGAGAAAGGAGGTAGAAAAATGAAAAAACATATTAAAGAAACAATACTAGTTATACTTATAATAACAATTACAATGCTTATTTCAATAGGAATAGCAAATGCTGCAACTTCAAGTGAAAGTAATAAACCAACTATAAGTGATGTGGTAGAAGTAGAAGGAAAAAATAAAAAGGCAATAGGAGAAACATTAACATATAATCTTACGAAATTACAAGCAGCAAAAAATACATATTGTGCTCAACATGGAAAAAGGTTGAGAAGTAGTGATAAATTTTATACTGTAACAAAATATGTAGAAATTAACGGAAAAACAGCAACAGTATATGGATCAAAAGATTCAAAAGGAACAACTAAAACAGGAGATATAAATGCTAAAATGGCATATGCATTAGCACAAAAACAAGGATATGGAACTGTATCAAATAAAACACAAGGACAATATGCTGTATGGAAATTTATGAATAGTTGGGTAGACTTATTAGGACTTGGAGACTCATATCAAAGTGAAAAAAATGATACTGTAAGTGTTTCTGGAAATTCAGTTGTAACAGGTGCTAAAAAATATGCAACAGAAGTTGGTAATGCAACTTCAAGTCAAGCAGGTAAAACATTAAAAATTACAGACCAAACAACAAATACAGAACTAAAAAAGGTAAAATTAGACGATGAATATTATAAAATAGGGCCAGTTACATGGAAATTTAGTGGAGACATTAAAAGTGTTACTGTAAAAGCAGATGGAAGTAAAGTATCAGGAGTTAAATTCCTTGATAAGAAGAATAATGAAATAAAAGCAACAGATATATCTTCAGGAGAAAAATTCTATTTAAAAATTAAAAATGCAGAAAACATAGTAAATGTAGACTTTGATGTAGATTTAACTCAAAAAACAGATGTAATAGTAGCACATGTATGGTTTTTAAGAACAGATTATTTTTATCAAAACTTAATACATGTAACAACAAAAACGGTACCAGTTAATGCAAAAGGAAACGGAAAATTTAATTATAAAGTTAAAGAAAAATCAATTCAAATAGGATTAGTAAAAGTAGACGATAGAGGAGAAAAAACACCATTAGATGGATTTGGATTCTCATTTGCAACAAAAATAAAATCATATGACTTAATTTCAAGTGAAACAGCAAAACGTTGGGTACCAGATATAACATATGAAACTGATAAAAACGGAAATATAAAACATGATAAAAATGGAAATGCAATAGTAAAAGAAGATAATTCTCATTATGAAGATTATACTTTAAATCATTATGACTGGAGAGAACATACAGTATATTTAGGAAATAGTCGTGAATGGGGATATTCAAAAGGAATATTCATAACAGATGCTGAAGGAGAAATTAGTGCATCAGGAACTTTATCACTAAAAACAGATGCAGTAAATGATGAAGGATATGGAAATAACTCTACAAAATATGCATATTTCGTAGATGATTATGTTACAGCTACAGAGGAAAGTGTTCCTGATAAACATGCTGGATATATAAACCAAGTTGGTAAAACATATACAATTAATAAAAATGATGCTTCAAGACAAGTTATCTATTTATACAACCATCAACAATGGGTAGACCTATCAGGATATGTATGGATTAATGATGTACATGGAAAAACATCAATTCAAAACGATATACATGATGATGATGAAAGCGGATTAAACGGAGTAAAAGTATATTTAAAAGATAGAAGCGGTAATGTAGTATTAAACAAAGATGGAGTTCGTTGTGAAACTACAACAGCAAGCTTAAATATATATTCAGAAATAAAAGACGGACAATATATATTTAAAAGAATAAATCTTGATAAATTACAACAAGGTGAGTATCATGTAGAATACGAATATAACGGAATGAGATACAAAGCTATAGATACAATAAACTTAAATAAAGCAGCAGGATCAAAAGCAAAAGAATATGAAATTACAAGAAACATATTAAACAATAAATTCCAAACTGTAAATGGAAATGGTACACAAAACTTAACACAAGGAGATATAAGCATAAATTATAATAAAGACTCAAATAATTATGCAAGCAAATTACCAGACAGCTTCTATAATGCAACATACACAAATGCAAATGTAGTATCATCAACATCAGAAGCAAACTATAATATATATGATGACTTTGAACCAACAATGGAAGAAATAAGATATATAAATCTAGGACTAGAAGAAATACAACAAACAAGCTATGAAATATCTAAAGACTTATATAATGTAAGAGTAGAAGTAAACGGAAAATCACATTTATATAGATATGGAACTACAAGATATAATAACAATGGTGAAGTAGATGAAAATTCTTCTTGGAATGTAGGAGTTAAATTCCAAAACAACAGAGGAACTTATAGTAGAGCTATATACCAAGCTGATGCAGAATGGGAAACAGCTCAAAAAGACAAAGAATTAAAAGTATATTTAACATACAAAGTAGCAATGAAAAATGCTTCAGTATACAAAGGTAGAATTAATAAGTTATTAGATTATAGTGATTCAAGAATGAAACTAATAAATGCTGGAAAAACAATAGATGCAGACAAAGATGTTGTTGGAAATGCAATATCATTCACAGATACACAACAAAATGTAAATGGTTATAACAAATATGAAATTAATCCAGATACAGAAATAGAATCAGGAGATTCACAATATATCTATGTACAATTTGAACTTAATAGAGAAGCAGTATTACAAATAATGAACAACAATGAATTATTAAATAATGTAATAGAAATAGATTCTTATACAACATACAAAGATGGAAAAGTAATAGCAGTACTAGATGATGATTCAGTACCAGGAAATGCAATCCCAGGTAAAATAGACACATACGAAGATGACACAGATGCAGCAAGATCATTAAAACTAGAAGTAGCAAATGCAAGAGCTCTTTCAGGAACTATTTTCTTAGACTCAACAGGAAAAGGTGAAGATACAGTAGAAGGTCAAGAGAGAATAGGAAATGGAAAATATAATACTAATGATGGAGACAAACTTTTAACAAGTGAAGAAGAAAGAAAAAATATAACAGTTGAATTATTTGACTTAGACACAAATAGTGTGGCACAAATTTATGACAATAGCAAAAAACAATTTGTACCTGCAACATCTGGAATAGATACTAACGGAGCTTATAACTTCGAAGGAATCAAGGCAGGAAATTATGTTGTAAAATATACATGGGGAAATAACACATACAAAGTTCAATATTACAAAGGTACTATATATAATAAAGAAAGATATGATAAAACATCAGCAGATGCGTTCTGGTACAGAGGTTCAGACTATGGAAATGATACAACAAGTTCAGGAGAAATATGGACAGATGCAATTGATGATTTAGGAATAAGAAAAGATATTGATACTGAGATGTCTAACATAACAAACAATCAACTAGAAAATGAAATAAACAAAGCGTATAATGGTGGATCAGATAAGATAACAAAAACACAAATGGTTTCAACTACACCAAAAATGGATTTAAGCATTGAATATAAAACAACAATAACAAATGGTAATGAAAATGAAGTTATGTTCAATGTAGGAAATGTTAACTTTGGTATAGTAGAAAGACCAAAACAAAAATTACAGTTATCAAAAGAAATATCAGGATATAAGATAAAATTAGCAAATGGACAGATATTAGTTGATGCAACAATCAAAGATGGAAAAATAACTGGTACAAAACCATATACAACTTATTTACCAAATACAACAAATCAAAATACACCAAAATCACAAATAGGATTATTAAGAACAGAAATGGATAATGAATTGATAGAAGGTGCAACATTAGAAACAACATATACAATAACAGCAAAAAATGTTGGTGAATTAGATTATACAAACAAAGACTATTATCTATTTGGTAACAAAGATGAAAATTATATAGTAAAAACATCAGTAGCTCAGTTATTAGACTATGTGGATGGAAGAGTTCAAATAGTAGATGAATCAAAGAATTGGAATGATGTAAGTTCAGACCAAGACTATGCAAATAAATGGTTTATATCTAAAAAAGATGATACAGAATACATGAACTCTATAAAAACATATGTTACAACAATCTTAAAAGAAGCAATTAAACCAACAGAGCAACGTTCAGTAACATTACAAACATCTAAGCTATTAACAAGTACAGATGACAACTTATTTAATAACCAATCAGAAATAACAGAAGTAAAGAAAGTAACACATGACGGTAGTGATGGACGTAGTGGTACACCAGTAAAAATGACATGGGATAATTCAACGCATTTCAATACTGCAAATTCAGAACAAATTACAATTATACCAAGTACTGGTGAAAATAGAAATTATGTAATACCTACAATTATAACAACTGTAGCAATTGCTATACTAGGTATTGGAGTATTTCTTATTAAAAAATTTGCTATAGATAAAAATAAATAGTCATAAAAATAAAAAGAACATTCTTTAAAAGGATGTTCTTTTATAATTATAACTCAGTAAGAATAATGTTTGGAGTTACAATTCACAGTCCGTAAAATTATTGTTTGTGTGGCACCCTCTTCCCCTTG
>OHAN01000967.1_pt1 | contig 25880 bp, 16 predicted proteins | sample 1577121 | NCBI WGS metagenome assembly OHAN01 (sample SAMEA3541554, study PRJEB24748) | human gut metagenome | biome: human gut; feature: human-associated habitat; material: faeces | place: China | collected 2012 | reverse complement strand
GCCAAAATATTGAAATCATATTGCAGCTCGTTTCCGATGCCCCAGAAGCAGAAAGCCGGTACGGCGGCGGGACGCGCAAGGTAAAAGCCCTGCAGCAGGTCCACGCCGAGGGAGAGAACGGTCCTGAGCTCTTCGGGCGTTTCAAGGCCCTCCGCCACGACCTTCATGCCGCGCGGATGCGCGTAGGCGACGGTGTTCGATACGATCTGGCGCTTATTGGCGTCGGTGTCGATGTGGCGGATGATGGAGAGGTCGATCTTGATGTAATCCGGCGAGAGTTCGAGCAGGCTGCGCTCGTTGCTGTAGCCGCTGCCATAGTCGTCGAGCGCGAACGCGCCGGCGCTGCCGGCAATATTGCGCTTGGCCTTGAGAGCGTTCAGATCAAGCCCCTCTTCCTCTGTGATCTCGATGACAAGATGCGGCAGCAGATGGGAGAAGCGGCGGAAGTATTCCTGCTGCTCCTCGTCCGTCAGATGCTGGCTTGCGATGGAATTGACGAACAGCAGCCGCTCCTGGGGGATCTTGCCGCTCTCCTCGAGCGCGAGGAAGGACCCGGAGGAATGGAAGAAGGTGATGCGCTCGATCTCGTGCAGGCAATTCTCCTCCTTGGCAAGGCGCAGCACATCGTCGGGTGAGCGCAGCGTGGAAAGCCCCTCCACGCGCATGAGCGCTTCGTAAGCGAGGACCTCGCCCGTGGCGGCCGAGACAAGCGGCTGGAAGTAGTAGGTGATGAGCTCCTCGTTGACGAGCCGGTGGAACTCCGCGCGGCTGCGGCTTGCAAAGCGGTCCTGCCGGTAGACCTCGGGGTCGAATTCGAGAAGCCTGCCCTTTTGCGAGTGCTTGACCTGATACATGGCAAAATCCGTGTATTTGCGCAGCGTGACAAGGTTTGTGCAGCTCTCGGGATACTACGCGACGCCGCCGGAGACGCTCACGTGCAGGGCGCGGCCGCTCGGCAGCTCGACAGTCGTCTGCTTGAGGGCTTCGTGCAGCGCGCGGATATCCGCGCGCAGGGCGTCCTGATCGTGGTAGCCGTAGAGGAAAATGTTGAACTCGTCGCCCGAGATGCGCGAGCAGATCGTGCGCGCGGGCGCATTCTTGGCAAAGCAGAGACCCGTCTGGCGGATGTATTCGTCACCCCAGTCGTGGCCGAAGGTGTCGTTCGTGTGCTTGAGCCCGTCGAGGTCGAACATCAGCAGCGCCGCGTGGCCGAGCTTCTCCGGCTCACTGAAGAGGTCGCTGCAAATGCGCAGGAAGGCTCTGCGGTTGTAGAGCCCTGTGAGCGTATCATAATCGCGTTCATGCTCGATGCGCAGCCGCTCCAGGGTGGAGGAGGTCACATCCTCGGCAAGGCCGACCTGCGCGTCGTCCTCGTATGTCGTTTCGATGCGGATGTAGCGCTGTGAGCCGTCCGGCTGTGCGACGCAGTAGAGCTTGGAGCCGTCGGGCGAGGCCGTGGGCGGACAGGTCGCCTCAAAGCGGTGCAGAAGGCCGCGGAAGTCCTCCGGACTCAGCGCGGAAATATCCACCCCCTGAAGCCCGAGCAGCGGGAAGAAGTTGTCGGTCGCATAAACGCTTTCCGGGTCAAAGCGCAGCTCGTAGCCGCCGAGTTCCACGCTCGCCATATCCATGATGCGCAGGAATTTGGTCGAGGCGGCGAGCACGTCGCGGCTGAGGCGCGTGAAGGCCGAGGAGAAGCGGTCGAGCTCGTTGATACCGGTGGGAGAGAGCGTGGGGATGCTGCTGTGGTCATGCTGGGCGCGCGTGACCTCGCTGGAAAGGCGGGCGACCGGCTTGGCGAGCCGCTGCGCAACGAGCAGGCTGCTGAAAAGACCGGCTGCCAGCACGAGCAGCACGGCAATGATGAGAAGACGTGTCACGTGGCCGGAAAAGGCATAGAGCTGCGACTCCGGCACGATGCCGATGAGCAGCGGAACTTCATTATAAAAGGGAGCATTGCGGCTGTAAAGCGAGAGCGGGAGCACGGAGGCATGGCAATATTCGCCGTCGATCATCGCGCGGTAACCGCCGTGGATGGAGGGGGTGAGCAAGAGTGTATCGCCTGCCTCCTCAAGCGCGGCATTTTCGCCGGCAGAATCGGTGATGATGCTCACGGGAAAGTCGCTGCCGCCCAGCGTGCGGTCGGCAAGAGCGAAGAGGTAGGAGCCGCTGCCGTCGTTTTGCAGCTCGCTGCTCGGCAGGAGCGAGCGCAGATGACTTTCGAGCATCTCGACGCCGAGCACACCGTAGACCGTGCCGTCGTCCAGCATGAGCGGGACCGTGTAGGCGATGGCGGAGTGCGTGTCGCCGGAGAGCGTGTAGGGCTTGACGGTCCAGTGGCCGAGATCGTCGGTCTCAAGCTCGCCGCCGCTGTGGTAAGCGGCCTGAAAGACCGGGTAGAGCAGGCCGTCCGCACGCGTTTCGGAATAGAGCAGCGAGGGCATCCAGCACGTATCGGTCGAGATGTGCAGCGACTGCACGATCTGCGAGGGCGCGCGTTCGATGAGAAGGTCGGAATTGCGGACCGAGGGGGAGGACGACGGCTCCAGGTCGCGCAGATACAGGCAGGGAAGCGGATCGCCCTCCGTGCGGGTATCAAGGTCGTGCGTGTTGAGCACGACGAAGATGCCTGTGACAGAGCGGCGGCGCATGGAGGCAATCATTTTTTTGCCGATGGCACTCAGAAGGGGGAGCGAGTCTTCATTGCTGCGATCGAGTGTGTCGACGGAGATATCGCCGGAGTCGATGAGCGACTGCGCGGTGGTGTTGATGCTGCCTGCAAGGGTGGAAAGGTCCTGCGCCGAGAGCATCAGGCTCTGCAAATAGCTCTGGCGGTTTTCCACCTGCTTTTGCAGCAGGTCCGCCGCGTTCTGCTCCAGTTGGACGTTGACGCGGCTGAAATAGAGAATACCGATGAGCAGCACGAGCTCGACCAGAAGAACGGCGAGCATCGAGCGCAGGATGGTAACGAAAATAGAGCGATTTGGTGTCTTTTTGTCGGCCGGTGCCTGCTTTGTCACAAATGTCCCTCCTTCCGGTAAAATGCGATGCGGCGGCTCAGCCCTCGTAGGCCAGCAGCGCGGTCAGCGTGTCCTGATACCAGGCTTCAAAGCACTCGTCCGTGAGGAACTCTGCCGAGGCCTCGGCAAAGCTCTGCCCATCCGCCATGCGCTCGTCAATGGCCGTGCGGTCGGCGGTGGCCTTGTCGCTCATGGCGTATTCGAGCACGGCGCGTGCGTCCGTGCCGCCGGAGAAGGCGCGCGGAGTGTAGAGGTGGTTGTCATTGACCGTGGCGGTGGCGACGGTCAGGACCTGATCCATGTCATCGCTGAGCGCAAGGCCGCTTGCGCGGATGGCGTCGATGGAGTTGCCCTCGCGCGTGACGGGAAGATAGCCGGAGGAGACGGAAAAGGCGATGTTATGCTCGGGAGAGGTAAACCATTTGAGGAAGATGAGGCTTGCGCGGATCTCCGCGTCGGTGGCCTTGGTGATGACCATGCCCGCGCCCTGCTGCACGGCGTAGTCCTCGCCGTCTTCAAACTTCGGGCAGGGAAGAATGGTGGGGGTGATGTCATGACTGCTCATATCGTCCGTGATGACCTGAGAGGGGAAGAACGTCGCGCTCGAGGAGGAGCCGACATAGGCGATGATGCTGCCGCTCTTCATGTCATCGCTGCGGAAACGGCCGCCGGCGCTGAAATAACCCTTGATGAAGGGAACATAGTAATTGTCCCACAGCTTGCGGGCAACGTCCTTATCAAAGTCCAGCGTCATGATGCCTTCCTTGGCATCGAAGATGGTGCAGCCGAGCTGACGGGCGCCGATGAGCATATAGTTGGCCATCGCGTCGCGGCCGAAAAAGGCGCGGCCGTCGTCGGGAATGTCGGGCGTCTGCGCATCGGTCCACTCGTAGTAGCGCTGGGCGACGGAGATGAGACCTTCGATGGTGGCAAGGTCGTCATAGCTTGCGCCCGTGGCCTCGGCGAACGGAGCCCAGTCGGTCTCGTTGAGGAAGAGCAGCTCGGTCGACTTTGCAACGGGCAGGATCTTGATGCTGCCGTTACCGGAGAAGTCGCCCTCGCTCAGATAGTCGGCGATGAAGTCGCTGCGCTCTTCCTCGGTGAGGTACTCGCTGAGGTCGGCGATCTGCTCCATCTGGTCGAGCGCGTAAGCTGTGTCGGCATAGGCGGAGAAGATGTTGGGCATGGGAGCCGCGCCGACCTTCCCCTCTGCCGAGGCGAGGACATTGGTTTCAAGATCGTTGACACTGCCCTGGCTGGAGCTTTTGACGGTGATGCCGTTTTCCTTTCCGACGGTCGAGTTGAACTCATTGACGAGCGCGTTGAACGACTCGAGCTGCTCACTGTTGTAGTAGGTCCAGACCGTGACGGTCACAGGCTCGCTCGGCGAGGGGGAGTTGTCCGCTTTCTGCGCGCCGCAGCCGGTCAGCAGCGCGAGCGCCGACGCAGCGGCGAGAAGCCGGGAGAGAAGCATTCTGCGTTTCATGAGGAAGTCCTTTCTGTGCCCGCTCATACGGGCAAAAACAACGCCCGCGTGCGCGGGCGAGCGTGCTTTACGTTTGTGCGGGGAAAAACTGACCGACAAGGTAGGTGTGTGCACCGTCGTCCGAGGGCCAGATCGTGCGGACTCTGAGCGTATAGGGAAGGCTCTTGCCGTCTTTGCGCAGCGTGACGGACAGCGTGACATCCGTGTTCGTCGGCGTGGCGAGGGAGACCTGCTCCCTGATCCGCTCGATATCCTCAGGGCTGAGCAGATCGGAATCCTGCCCCTCGGAGAGATAAAGCGTGACACGGCGGTGGGCTTCGTCGGCGTCCCAGTCGGTGAGGATGGCCTTGTCGATCCAGTGGTCATAGACAAACTGGATGCCTCCGCTCTGCTCGGAGAAAAATTCCGTCTTCGCCTGCTCAATGGGCAGCAGCTTGAGCGCGAGGTTGTCGTTCGGCAGCGAGCGCTGCTCGAGCATTTCGCTCGCAAGGCGCTGTGAGTCGAGCTGATAGTCAAAGCTGCTGGGCTCGTGCTGCATACAGGTGCGCAGCTGATCGTCCACAGCCTTGAGGCAGTCGAGCAGCAGCGGGTTGAACGCGCCGCACTCGCCGTTGAGGATCATCTGCAGGGCAGTCTCGTGGGAGAAGGCCTTCTTGTAGCAGCGATCGCTCGTGAGCGCGTCGTAAACATCCGCGAGCGCGACGACCTGTGCCGAAACGGGGATCTCGTCGCCCTTGAGCCCGTCGGGATAGCCGCGGCCGTCCCAGCGCTCATGATGCCAGCGGCAGATCTCGTGCGCGGTGCGCATGAGCGGGTCGTTCTGCGGGAGCGCCATATCGTCGAGCAGCCTGTCGCCCTCGATCGTATGGGACTTCATGATCTCGAACTCCTCGCGCGTGAGCTTGCCGGGCTTGTTGAGGATCTCGGCGGGGGTGTTGATCTTGCCGATGTCGTGCAGGGCGGAAATGGTGCTGATCATCGAGATATCCGCCTGCGAGAGCGGATATCGGTCCGTCATCTTGACAAGCTGGTGCAGCAGCAGGTCCGTGATGGTGCGCACGTGCAGGATGTGCGTGCCGGATTCAAAGTTTTTCGACTCGACCACGTGACCGAGAATATTGATCATGGTGGTGTTCGTCTTCTCGCGCTCGTAGACCTGCTCCTCGGCAAGGTGGACAAGGTCCTTCTGACGCGCGTAGAGCGTGAGCGCGTTGTTCACGCGGCGGCGCACGACCGCAAGGTTGAAGGGCCTGCCGATGTAATCGGTCACGCCGAGGTCATAGGCCTTCTGAATAAGGTCCGCGTCGTCCTCGGACGAGATGATGATAACAGGGATCTCCTGTGTCCAGTTGCGCTGACGCATGACCTCGAGCACGCCGAAGCCGTCAAGGTGCGGCATATTGATATCGAGCAGCAAAAGGTCGATATCGAAATGCTCATGCAGCAGGTCAAGCGCCTGCACGCCGTCGTCGGCGTACAGGTAGTCGTAGCGCGTTCCGAGAATTTCGGAGAGCAGCTGCTGATTCATTTTAGAGTCATCGGCGATGAGAATTCTGGCTTCATCCATAGTGATGTCCTCGGCTGCGCGTTCGGGGGAGGAACGCGCAGACTTTCATGAAGATCGCGGCGAAAAACGCCGTATGCCTGCAAGCAGGCAAACAAGAAAAGCGGCACCGAGACCGCCGGTGCCTGAAGGGGGCCGCGCGGCATGACGCCGACACGACCGTACCATTGTTACGATGTTAAGGTTATGCTAACACACATGAAATTCAGATACAAGAAAAAAATGTGTAAAACCCCGGGAAATTTTGGAATAAAACCGGGGAAAACGGAGAGATGGCGCGCCGTGCCCCGGCGGGAGAGCGCCATTGAGCGTTATGACCAAAAAAGTGAAGCAAGTGCGAAAAATGTTTCAAATAAGAGAAAGAGAATGAATGTTGACATTTTTTGCAAAGGTGAGTATAGTATAAGCACAAAATTTGAAAGTATTTAACGTATTCTTAACGACGACGGCCCAAAATGAGCCGCGCGTTTGACAATGGCCGGGCCTTGCCCGTGCAGCGGGGTGGATCACTATGGCATATATGCGTTTGGGCGACCTGCTGGTCGCCTCCGGCGTCATCACGAATGAGCAGCTGAACAAGGCGCTCGAGCTGCAGAAGAAATCGAAGCAGCGCCTTGGCGACGTGCTGATCGAAAATAAGTTTATCACCGAGCAGCACCTGATCGAGGCCCTGCAAATTCAGCTTGGTGTCGAGTTTGTCGACCTGACGGCGGTGTCCATCCCGGTCGAGCTTGCAAAGTATGTGCCGAAGAACATCGCCAAGAGGTTCTGCGTCGTGCCCGTCAAGCTCGTGAAGGACACGCTGTACCTTGCCATGAGCGACCCGCTGGACTTCGTCGCGCAGGAGGAGGTCAAGACCGCCTCCCGCCGCCGCGTCATCCCGATGATCGCCACGCGCCGCGCGACCGAGCAGGCCATCAGCCGTCTGTACGGCAGCGAGGGCACGGCCCGCGTCATCGAGGAGATGAAGCGCGAGGCAGGCTCGTCCTCGCAGGATATCATCCCCGCGCAGATGGCGCAGGAAACGGCAAGCTCCGGCGACAGCGCGCCGACCATCCGCTTTGTCAACAGCCTCATCGAGCGCGCCTTTACCGAGCGCGCGAGCGATATCCATCTGGAGCCGCAGGACGGCGAGATGGTCGTGCGTATGCGTATCGACGGCCTGCTGCGCCGCGTGCTCACCGTGCCCGCAGAGCTGCAGAACACCGTCATCTCCCGCTTGAAGATCATGGGCGGCATGAACATCGCCGAGCATAAGATCCCGCAGGACGGTCAGGCGCTCGTGCAGGTCAAGGGCCACGCGCTCGACCTGCGTATTTCGTCGATGCCGACGGTGTACGGCGAGAAGATCGTGCTGCGACTGCTCGACAAGTCCGCCCAGGGCATGAGCAAGGAGGCCATCGGCCTCGAGGGGCGCGACCTGGAATGCTACAAGGCGCTGCTCAAAAATACCAGCGGCGTGATCCTGCTCGTCGGTCCCACCGGCAGCGGTAAGTCGACGACCATGTGCGCGATGCTGCAGGACCTTGCGCGTGAGGAGATCAACATCGTCTCGCTCGAGGATCCTGTCGAATATCATATCCCCGGCGTGAATCAGTGCCAGATCAACGAAAAGACCGGCATGACCTTTGCAAACGGCCTGCGCGCCATCCTGCGCCAGGACCCCGACATCATCTCCGTCGGCGAGATCCGCGACGGCGAGACGGCGAGCATCGCCATGCGCTCGGCCATCACGGGCCACCTGGTGCTCTCCACCCTGCACACGAACGATTCCGTTTCGGCGGTGTTCCGTCTGCGCGATATCGGCGTGGAGCCGTGGCTCATCGCAAGCGCGCTGCGCGGCGTGATCTCCCAGCGCCTGGTGCGCAAGATCTGCCCGCACTGCAAGCGCGGCTATCAGCCGAGCGAGGAAGAGCTCGAGCTGCTCGGGATGCCCGCCGACACGAAGACGACCTTCTACAAGGGCGAGGGCTGCCCCGAGTGCCACCACTCCGGCTACGCCGGCCGCCGCGCGGCCTTTGAGATCTTAATGATCAACGGCAAGCTGCGCCGCCTCATCAGTCAGGACGCCACCATCGACGATCTGACCGCGCAGGCGCGCGCCGACGGCTATGTTACCATGCGCGAGAGCTGCCGCGACCTTGTGCTGCGCGGCATCACCACGGCGGAGGAGGCCGCGCGCACCATCAGCACCACCGTGGACGATTGACCGCGATGGGCCCATCATAAACTATTACGAAATAAAATTTAAGCATAACCGTGTTGATTTTAGGAAAAAAACGAAGGGCAGGTGACAGAGCGTGACGACATACCGCTACAAGGGCCAGACGGTCGACGGGGCGAAGGTCTCCGGCGTCATCCGCGCCTACGACGAGTTCGAGGCGGTCGCCAAGCTGCGCGACACCTGCGCGTTCGTCACCAAGCTCGAAGAGGTCAAGGAGAAAAAGAGCGCCTTTTCCGCCGGCACGCACGTGCGGATCAGGGAAAAGGAGCTGGCGCTCATCTGCTCGCAGTTCTCCATCATCCTCGGTACGGGCCTGCCCGTGATGCGCTGCGTGGAGATGGTCGCCTCGCAGAGCCGCAACAAGCGCACGCGCAGAATGCTCGAAAAGGTCGCCGAGGATATCGGCGCGGGCTATTCCATGGCGCAGAGCTTTGAAAACAATATGCCCGGCCTGCCCAAGACCTTTATCGAGACCGTGCGCGCGGGCGAGCAGTCCGGCGCGCTGGAGGAATGCTTCAAGCGCCTGCACAAGTATTACGACAAGACCGCCAAGACCAAGGCCAAGGTCATCAGCACGCTGACCTACCCCGCGATGGTCATTGCGGTCGCCGTCATCGTCGTCATCATCATCATGGTCAAGGCGATCCCGGCCTTCGGCGATGTGTTCGCCGAGATGGGCACGGAGATGCCGGCCGTGACGAAGGGGCTCATCGCCGTGAGCAACTTCTTCGTCGGGTGGTGGTGGCTCATCCTGCTCGTTCTCGCGCTGCTCGGTATTCTTTACACGCTGGCCAAGCGCACCGAGAAGGGGCGCGTCGCCATCTCGTCCTTTTCGCTCAAGCACGCGCCGCTGCGCCGCCTGCACTCCATGAGCGCAGCGGGGCAGTTCGCCAACACGATGGCCACCATGCTGGCCGCGGGCCTGCCCGTGCCGAAGGCGCTGGACGTTGTCAGCCAGGTCATCGGCAACTATGTCTTCTCCGTCGGCGTGCGCGAGGTGAAGCAGAGCGTGGAGCGCGGCCGCACCATCAGCGAGAGCATGGAGGAGATCGAGTACTTCCCCAAAATGCTGACGGAAATGGTCGGCGTGGGCGAGCGTTCCGGCTCACTGGAGCAGACGCTCGACGTCATCGGCGCCTACTTCGATAACGAGGTCGAGGTCCTCACCTCCCGCCTCCTGTCGCTGATGGAGCCTGTCATCACCATCCTGCTGGCGGTGGTCGTGGTGTTCCTGCTGCTGGCGGTGTACCTGCCGATGTTCAGTATGTACGGCGGCATCGCCTGATTTGATCACGGTATCCCCTCCGCGCGCCAACCGGCGCGGAGCGATATAAAGAAAGACAAACAAAAAAGGAGAAATCAAGCTATGAAAAAGATGATGAAGAACCGCAAGGGCTTCACCCTGATGGAAATGCTGATCGTTGTCGCGATCATCGCCATTCTCGTTATTATCGCGATCCCGACCTTCAACAGCGCGCTCGCCAAGGCCCGCGCCGCCACCGACGTCGCCAACATCCGTTCCGGCTATGCCGCCGCGCTGGTCGAGGCCATGACGAACGGCGTCAATGATACTGGTGATACGTATTATCTCCAGAAGGACGGCAGCGTTTCCAAGACTGGCACTGACAAGTATACCACGCAGGGCAAGTCTGAGAATGCTACTGCCGATACGACGATCGGCGGCAAGTTTGAAGTCAATACTGGTATTAAGTGGAGCAAGGGACAGCAGATTGCTTATGTTGTGAAGGATGCCGATAAGGACGGTGTGCCTGAGGTGACTGAAATTAAGGCTGATGGCGGCGGTGCTGGTGAGAATGCTGGTCAGGGCGGCAACTAATTTCGCCCCATCTCATACAGAATTTTACCCGCCTCCGGGCGGGGGCACTGCTCCCGCCGGGTCGACCCCCTTTATCGCAAACGGAAAAGGGGGTGGCCGTGGGTTGGCCGGTCATCCCCCAATACTTCCGGAAGGAGAAAAAGCCATGCTGCATACCTCACCGCCGCTTGCGGCGTACTGCTGCTTTGTCGCGGCGCTGTTCGGCGCGTGCATGGGCAGCTTTTTGAACTGCATGGCCTGGCGCATCGTGTACGGCGAGAGCGTGCTGCGCGGCCGCTCGCACTGCGACGAATGCGGCCATGTGCTCGCGGCGCGGGATCTCGTCCCCGTGCTGAGCTATCTTTTCTCCGGGGGGCGCTGCCGCTACTGCGGCGCAAAGCTCTCGGCCCGCCATGTGTGGGCGGAGCTCATCTCGGCGGCGGTGTATGTTTCGCTGCTGCTGCAATATGATATTTCGCTCCAAACCCTCGAAGCGTGGCTGCTTGCGAGCCTTCTGCTCGCCTGCTCGTTCGCGGACTTGGAGGGGTACATCATTCCCGACCGTTTCATAGCGGCCGGTATTGTGCTTTTTATCGGGAGCCTGTTTTCTGCGCCCTTTCCGCTGCATCGCGCGCTGGACGGCGCGCTCGGCGGCTTCGCCGTGGTGGGCGTGCTGCTGCTTCTGGTCCACGCGATGGAAAAGCGCCTCGGGCGCGAGGCCATGGGCGGCGGAGACCTGAAGCTCCTGTTCGTCACGGGCCTGTTCTTCGGCTGGAAGGGAAATCTCTTCTGCCTGATCCTGGCCTGTCTCATCGGCATCGTGTGGGCGCTCCTTGCCGCGCGCAAAAGCGGCGAGAGCGGCCGGCCCATCCCGTGGGGGCCGTCCATCGCGCTCGGCGCGTGGGTCACGGCGCTCGTGGGCGAGCGCGTCATCAACTGGTACCTGAGTCTTTTATGAAAGAAAGCGAGGACAACACGTGAAAAAGATCGTTGGCATCGAAATTGCGGAGGACAGCGTCAGGCTGGTCTGCTTCGCCGGCCGGGAGCTGAAAAAGGCGGTCACGGTCGAAACGCCCGAGGGACTGGTCTCCGGCGGGCGCATCCTGTCGATGGACGCCATGGCGGATTTTCTGCGCGACAGCGCGAAGGCGAACGGCATCCCGCTCACGGCCTGCGCGCTGCTGCTGCCCTCGTCCGAGGTCTTCACCCGCGCGGTGACGGTCCCCGCCATGACCGAGCAGCAGCTTGCCTATAACCTGCCCTATGAGTTCCACGACTTTCTGACCGAGGAAAAGAGCAAGTATTTCTTCGACTATTCCGTGCGCCGCGTCCTGAAGGACGAGGAGGGCTATCCCAAGGAGATGGAGCTGCTCGCCTGCGCCATTCTGAAAAGCCGCGTGGAGGAATACCGCGCGATGCTGCACCGCGCGGGCTTCAAGCTCAAGGTCCTCACGCCTGCCGAGTGCGCGTATGCCGCGGTCCTCGCCTTTGCCGAGGAGCGGGACGACACGCTGCGCGAGAGCTGCATCGTTGCCCTGGGCCACAGCAGCTCGCACCTGTATATCTACCACGGCCGCGAGTTCGACAGCCACCGCGAGATCGATATCGGCTCCGCTGCGCTCGACGCGCTGATCGCCGAGGACCAGAGCGTGGATATCCACGTGGCGCGCGGCTACCGGCAGAAGAACTACAACGGCGTGCTGGAGGCGGACTACGCGCGCGATATCTACGCGCGCCTTGCCGTCGAGGTCGTCAAGGCCGTGAACTTTTACAACTACAACAACCGCGACCGCGAGCTGACGGACGTCTACTTCTGCGGCGGCGACAACATCGGCGCACTCGTGCACGCGATGGAGGAAAACACGAAGCTGCGCGTCCGCCCCGCGGCGGAGCTGCTGGCGCAGGAAATGCGCCCGGCGGACGAGCCGTGGATGTATCTCGGCGCGATCGGCGCCGTGGGCGAGGGAATGCGAGGTGAGGCAAAATGACCCTGACCGAAGAGAAGAAGATCACGGCGGCGGACAACGCGCCGCGGCAGGAGGGGGACAAGCCCGTCCGCAAGGCGGTCAAGTGCCCGCAGAAGGTCGGCATCAACCTCAATATGCGCGAAAAGCGCACCCGCACGGTGCTTTCGCTCGCCGGCGGCATCGCGGCGGTGGTCGTGGTGGTCGCTTTGATCGGCAAATTCGGCGTTTACGACCAGTATGCCCGCCTTGCGAAGGCGGAAAAGGCCTATGGCGAGGTGCATCAGCAGTATGAGACCGTTTTGCAGGAGCTCACGGGCTATGACGAGGTCCTTACCGAGTACCGCACGTATTCCATGGACTGGATGGCCGGCTCCGAGGACGGGCAGGGCTATCAGTTCGTCGCCGTCGACCGGCGCGACGTGCTCGATCTCATCGAGAGCGAGATGATGACGCGCGGCACGGTGAGCTCCGTTTCCATGCGCGACGACCGCGTGGTCGTCGGAATGTCGGGCATGAGCCTTGAAGAGATCTCCGTGATGTTCTCGAGCATCGAGCAGCACGATATCGTCAAGAGCGTCGAGCTCGACGTGGCGGAGACCGAGCGCGACAAGCCCGCGTCGGTCCTGAGCTTCACGGTGAATATCGTGCTCAACACCGAGCAGGATGACGCGGCGGCAGCAGAGGAGGCGGCAGAATGAATCGCGAACTGACGACAAGAGAAAAGACGCTGCTGCTCGTGCTGGCCGTGCTGGTCATCGCCCTCGGGTATTGGAAGCTCGTTTTCGAGCCCATCAACGAGCAGGTCGCGTCCTACAACGACATGGCCGAGCAGGAGCAGGCGGAGATCGACAGCAGCGTCGTCCAGCTTGCGCAGATGCGCAAAATGCAGAAGGCGGTCGAGGCGCAGAAGGAGGCGGGCGAGGTGCGCGCCATCCCGAGCTACGACAACAGCGGCATCCTGATGCGCGAGCTGTATCAGATCCTGGCAAATACGAACGAATACACGGTGGACTTTTCCGCCGCGACAAGCCGCGAGGGGTATATCGTCCTGCGCCCGGTGTCCCTCACGTTCCAGACGGGGACCTATGAGCAGGCGCGCGCGATCATCAACGCGATCGGCAGCAGCGACAACCTGAATCAGATCTCGGATGTGAACATCCGCGCGGGACAGGGCGCGAGCCGCAGCGCGGTGCAGACCTCGCTGACCATCACCTACTTTGAAGTTGCGCCGTAAGGCGAAGCAAGCATACACTGACACTGGCAAAAGGGGAGTATCGACATGAAACAGGCAAGACGGCACAACGACCACGGCTTTACGCTGACGGAAATGCTGGTCACGGTGACGATCGTGATCGTGCTGTTCGCGCTTGCGATGATCCCCATCAGCAAAATGCGGCGCGAGGTGCGTCAGACCGAGCTCGACAGCCGCGCGGAGCTCATCTTCATGGCCGCGCAGAATCAGCTGACGCAGCTTCAGGCCGCGGGGCGCACGAGCGCCTATCAGGGGGGCCTGGCGCTGGGCTATGTCCCAGAGGACGCCGAAAATGAAAATGAAAAATATGACCCCGATACGCTCTCTTACGTGACGAGCGACGGCGGCATGGAGAGCACGACGTCTCCCGCCGCGAACATCCTGCCCGAGGGCAAGGTGGACGCGGAGCTGCGGAACGCGCATTGGGTCATCGAGTATGACGCGTCGAGCGCGAGCGTTTACGCCGTTTTCTACAGCGAGCAGGAATCGAATTTTTACACGGCCGATGCCGATAAGATGAACCCGCTGCGCGCGCGGAATTACCGCCTGCAGCAGGGGGCAAAGATCGGCTATTACGGCGGCGACTCGGTCCTTTCCTACGATACGAGCGAGCTCGACGCCAAGGCGGAGATCGTCAACGGCGATCAGCTTCTGCTGAAGATCACCTGCAACAGGCTGCTTGGAGAAAGCGGCTTTCTTGATCCGACGTTTACCGTAACGCTGCGGGATGAGAGCGGGCACACGGCTGAGGTGAAGCTTGCGAACAATGAGATCGTTAAGAATGCACGGTCCATCGAGGCGACGCTGGTGCTGGACAACCTGGCCGAGGGCGAGCAGATGCGCTTTGCCGAGCAGGAGCGCTTCAAGAGCCTTGTTCCCGGCGAAAATCTGACCATTTCCGTCAATGTCAGCGTCGATAACGATCTAGTCGAGCCCGCGGTGATCGAAAACATCACGACCAACAGTCTGTTCGCGGACGCGAGCGACGGGAGCAATGGGCGCACGGCGGTCATCACGTGCGGCCGCCACCTGCAAAACCTGGACAAGGACTCCGGGCTGAACAGCCAAACGGTGCAGAACAGAGCGATCACTGCCGCCGTGCAGGAGCAGGACGTCGAGTTCAAGACCGAGGCGGAGGACGGCTGGAAGGTCCTCTACGATGACATGACCTTCAAGCCCATCGAGAATGAAAACCTCACGAGCTACGACAGCACCTATCAGAGCATGAGCAACGCTGCGGCGTACCATCCCGTGATCTATGATCTGACCGCGGCGGTCGCGAGTGGCGACGCGGGATTGTTTGCGGCGTTCGAGGGGGATTTGAAAAATATCCGCCTTGCGGGTGCGACGATCACCGGAAGCGGCAACGTGGGCGGACTGGTCGGCAAACTGAGCGGTCAGACGATGATCGAAGGCTGCTGGGTCTACCTGAGCTCGGCCAGAAACCATGCCGCCGACAAGACGGAAAAGGATCTGTGGCTCGACGGCGCGGTGACCGGCGGTCTGGTCGGCAATGCCGGGAGCGGCACGCTTACGATCAAAAACAGCTTTGCCGCGACGGTGCTGAACGGCAAAGAGGCCGCCGGCGGCTTGATCGGCAAGAGCGGCATCGTAACGATCGAGCATTCCTATGCGGATTGCTATGTCTACACTGTGACAAAGGGCGAAGACGGCAGTCTTACTGCTGCTACCACAGGCGTGGCGGGCGGTTTGATCGGCAGCTGTGCCGGTACAAGCAACATTGTGCTGCGGGATTGCTACGCGGCGGGCTTCCTGAAGGGCGGAACGACGGCCGGGCTTGTCGCGGGCGAATTCAGCGGCGAAGGCGACATGGCGACCAATGTCTATACCGCCTGTGCGCCTTTGGACGGCACGAGCCTGAGTTATATTATCGGGAAAAAAGAGGGCGTGGATGCGCCCGGCGTCCAAAATGTATTCTATTTGAGCGATGTAGAAAGCAATAGTGCTTACAGTGGCCTGCAGCAGGTCAGCTATGCGGATTGGAGCGGCAGCAAGATCCCGGATGCGAGCAAAATGCTTTCCGACGGAACTGCGACGGCCTTCACGACCGCGACGAGCACCACGCCCTATAACCTGATGGAGGGCCTCGGCCTGACGCGCTATTCCTATCCCGCGCTGACAGATCTGCCGCACTACGGCGACTGGCAGGCACAGTTTGAGAACGAGTCGCTGGCCTATTATGAAAAGTACACTGGCGATAGCTACGGCTTCAGCGGCGGCAATATCTCCACGCTCAAAACCGACGGCACCGTCGCCGTGGGCGACGGCTACGGCCTGCTCTACGAAACCGAGCCGACAGCGGATGTAAAGGTGACGGTCGGCGGCAAGACCTATACGCTGGAGGCTAAGAGTCAAATCAAAGTTACCGCTGCGAACAAGGGCGAAAATAAGACCTATTACCTGCTTCCTCTGCCTGCCAAGCTGGTGCAGGAGATGGGAGTTGGCAACAGCTTCTACACCAAGCTGACCGTGGCGGAGGGCGACAAGACCTTCTACTATAATCCGCACTTTGCGAACACGGCCGCTCCCGGCACGGATAGCGACGTACCCGACACGCCCGAGCGGGTCGAGGTGCGCACTGCGCGCCAGCTGAACGCACTGAGCGCATATTACGACGAATACGTCAAAGATGATAGCCTGTTTGCCGAGAACACGGCCTTTGTACAGGGCACGAACATTGATTACAGTCGCTATGACTGGCAAAACTTCGGCAAGGACGGCAAGGACGGCAAGTCCGTCAGCGAGCAGACGCCGATCGGCGCAAGTGCGGCGCAGCCCTTCCGCTACAGCTACAACGGCAGCAGCTATCAGATCACCGGCGTTTCCTTCACGGGGAAGACCTGCGTCGGTCTCTTCGGCTACAACACCGGCACGCTGAGCAATATCATCATCACGACGAACAAGCCGATGAACAACGAGGATGGCTCGGTCAACAGCGAAGCCCCCACCGCGAAGGTGACCTCTACGGTCCAGCTCAACACGGTGTATGTCGGCGTGCTCGCGGGCTGGAATCAGACGGGCGGCGTCATCTCCAACTGCGCCGTTTCCGGCTATAACCTCACGGGCTATGCCTACAGCGGCTCGACGTCCTACATCGGCGGGCTCGTGGGCTTCAACGCGGGCGCGATCCGCGCCAGCAGCGCGGTCACGCCGCTCATCAAGGGCACGGGCAACCTCGTGCAGTCGCTGAGCATCGGCGGACTTGTCGGCGGCAACGGCGGCCAGATCCGCCGGAGCTACGCGCTGGCGGCCATCAACGTCATGGAGGTCAGCGGCAACGTGACCATCGCGGGCTTTGCGGGCGGCAATGTCGGTACCATCCGCGACAGCTACTGCGCGACGGCGATGACCTCCGCGGGCGCGGCTACCTATGGCTTTGCCCCCGCGAGCGGCAGCCTGAATAACTGCTATTTCCTCACCGGCGGCACCTACACCTTCGCGGGGAAGGTCTACCTCTACGACTATGACGCCGACGTCACGGTTTCCGGCGCGACGGGCCTGTCGAGCAAGGAGCTTGCGGAGCTGAGTCTTGACGGCTTCGGCGCGATCGCTGATGCGGCGCACTCCGTCAACCACCCGAACACCGCGATCGACGAGACCGAGAAGGCAGTCTATCCCTATCCCGGCAGCGTGACCGGGCGCGACGGCGCGCGCACGCACTACGGCGACTGGGTCACGGACGCGGACCTCGGCACCCTCGGCGTGATCTATTGGGAGAAGGAAGAGGGCGGCTCGAACGACGGCTACCATTTCTCCTTCATCGGCTTTGAGGACGGCGTGCAGCAGAAGGCGGACAGCAGCCTGTGCGAGGCGCACGACGACGGCGGCAAGATCACCGACTACGGCTACGGCTACTATTGGAAGGATACGGGAAATGAGCCGGAGCTGGAAGCGGCCCTGTCTCCGCTCAATAAGGTGAATGATTCCGGTACCTTTGCGTTGGGGGCAAAATCGACCGGCAAGACGGCGGGCAGCGCGGCGGCAGAGCTTGAAAAGCAGGTGCCGGGCTACAACTTCGTCACCTATCAGACCGGCGAGGGCGCAGATCGGATGCGCCTGCTCTCGAGTAAGACGGCCAACGGCCAGTGGAGGCTGACGCAAGAGGACCAAAGCGGCGCGAAGCTGACGTTCCGGTTCCTGCTCAACCCCTTCTTCGCCAACAGCTACAGCTATGTCGATGAGAAGGACGCGAAGACCCCCGGCACGGAAGAACTCGCCTATCAGGTGCGCTCCGTGGAGCAGCTGCAGTTCATCAACTGGAGCTATAGTAACGGCAAGGGCAGCACCACGGCGGACGTGACGAGCACGAATTACAAGACCTTCCCGTATTTGCAGTATGCGACAAGGTTAGGACAGAATAGCCAGACGAAGACAGATTCACTCAGAGGTGATACCATCGGCGGTCCGCGCACGGTCCAGACGTGGAAGCAGACGCACGACGTCAACGGTACGGACCTGTCTGCTCCGACAGACGGCACGAAAAATGCTAAGCTCCACCCCATCGCGGGCGCGGTCTACTATTCTGAGAAGGATACGGGCGGAGACAACTACGAGCTCATTCTTTACAACTGGTTTGGCGGGAATTACGACGGCCGAAACTATTACATCAAGAATATCCGGATCGAGTCCTACTGCTATAATGTCGGACTGTTCGGTACGACAGTGGGCGCTGAGATCGGCAACATCGTGCTCTACAGCGACAATGATTCGATCATTCAGCGCAGCTCCAAGCCCACGCCGTACAAGTATTCGAACGGCAGGTCTGACCCGGCAACCTATCAGACCTCCTACGCATTGGGGGGATTGGTCGGTATTGCCTATGACTATGCGTCGAACAATACATCGGCAGAAAAGAGTACGATCAATAACTGCGCGATCGCGGGCTACAGCATTCAGGACAACAGCCAGAACAAGCTGCGCCTGGGCGAGGCTGTGGTGGGCGGACTGATCGGCGTCTCCAATGTCGATCTGCAAAACTGCTCCGCGGTGGCGGATATTCAGATCAACTGCACCCACCGTTGGGGAGCGGTCAGCGATGGCGGTACGTCACGTGTGAAGGGCGGCCTGAATGCGGCGAGATGGGGCAACTTCATCCGTGTCGGCGGACTCGTGGGCGGCTTGCGTGATACAGCGACGAACTGCTATACCGGCGGCAGCATCTCTGTCGGTGAAGAGACGCTGAAAGAACGGATCGCTGTAAGAGATGCTACGAACACTGAGTTCTGCGACGGCACCGTTGCAAAGCAGGTCAAGTGGTCGAATTCCAAAGGAAACGGAAATGTGGACGACGATATCCCTGGGACCTATGTTTATGTCGGCGGTGTGGGTGGCAGCGGATTTTCGGCCAACTTTACGAATTTTACAGGCCAAGCGAGGGACCCCTCGGATGGCAAGCCTAAATTTGTGAACTGCTATACCTATGTCAAGTTCCCCACCATGGAAGGCACGATCATGGCCGTTTCCATTATCGGCGGCGCGGCAGACCGCCAGAATTACGTGCAGGCAACGATCACAAATTGCTACTATCTCAGCAGCATCACCGAGGGAGTCGTAGATACCAGTAAGGTGTCCAAATGCTACAATTCCAATCGGAGGAGTGATCATTATTCATTGGCCTCTATCATGGGGAGAAATGGCTATGCTGAAGCGATGCTCAAGGGTGATATGCGATATTTGAAGGAGTTTTTCACCAATGCGAACGATGCAAAAAGCAGTAGTCTCAACGGTCTCACCGGTCTGACCTATGCGCAGATGTCCGAACAAACCGGCAGAGCAGGATTGATCAAGACGGAGAACAATGCCAACTGGTGGCCTTCTTCTTACGACACCTTCAAGGACGCGCTGAATCAGAAGGCGCAGGGCCCCTTCGACTGGGTCTCTGTCGAGGAAAACAATGCCTCGATCCACGGCAAGTACAGCTTCCCCGGCAGCGATAGTGAGCTGCGGGGCCAGGATTACCCCTTCCCGACGGTGCTGACGCAGACGGATATCTTCGGCGCTACCGTCCACCTGCACTATGGCCGCTGGCCCAAGGTCGGTATGTTCTGGAAGGACGGCATCACCACGCTCGACCTCATCGCGGACTACGTTCAGGAGGCGGGCAAGTCGCAGATCGAAACGCAGCTCGTGCTGAATAACACGGGCCTGACGCTTGATGCAAACGACGTGGAAAACGTGACCTTTACCTACGGCAACGGCGCGACGGAAAGCGACGTTGCGTCGGCCAGCGTGAAGAGCGTCGTGAGCGAGACAACGCCCGCGTTCAATGTTGTGCTCGAGGGCAAGGCCCCCGGCGCAGTCGAGGTCACGGCGTCCTTTACGAAGAACGACAAGACCTATACCGCGCGCCTGACGCTCACCGTCACGGCAGAGCTGAACGTGACGCTTACCCCCGCCATCGTCGACGAATATGTGGGCGATGAGACCAAGGTCACGCTGCAGGCGCTGAACAGCAGGAACGAAGCGGTTACGAGCAATATCGTATGGGCGCTCGTCAGCGATGACGAGAAGATCGCCGCGGCGAGCAGCGTCGTCGCCGACTCCACGACCAAGATCAAGGGCGTGAGCGAGGGCGAGACCAGCATTCATGTCACGGCGACGGTCACGCTGGGCGGCAAGACCCACACCGGCACAAACGTGCTGGGCGTGACGGTCTCCCAGCAGGGCGTTCTCGGCATCGCAAACACGGCGAACGCGGGGAATCCGCAGTACGTCGAGGGCAAGCTCGCCAGGGATCTGAAGGGCTGGTACAAGGAAAACGCGACGTCCGCCGGCGGACCCGCGAACAAGATCTACCCCGATAACGGCACCGCTGCGCCCATGTGCGAGAGCACGCTCTTCCTCTACGGCCGCGGCCAGAAGGCAAAGCTGAGCAGCTTCGACGTGGCGGGCATTACCGTGACGGCGAAGGAAACAGTGGGCACCGGAACAAAAGATGTGACCTACGATGTTCTTGATCAGAGCAATCAGAGCAAGTACACCGTCACCGTCGGCACGGTGAGCGAGAATGGCAAGGACACCCTCCTGCCCCTGACCGTCCGCGGCAGGCAGCAGGGAGAGATCACCCTCACCGTCACGCTGACCGACCGCCGCGCGGAGGCAGAAAGTGCCGAGTATAAGCTGAGCATTCCCTACACGCTGACGGAGGCGGATACGCAGGTGACGGCAACGTTTGCGGGACCGAACGGAGAACCGATCGGTACGCAGACGGTCAAGTACGGTGAAAGGGCGACGATTTCGGAAGATTTGCTGGCAGAGTTGGAAAAGGCCCTGCCGGAGGGCAGCAGCTTTGACAATTTGAGCGATCCCGATAGCTGGGAGCCCAGCCTGACGAGTCCGCTGTACATCGACACCGTCTTCAGGCCGAAATATGAGGCGGGCACCGCTTCGGCGGACGATGAATGAAACAGATGCAGATGAAAGGAGGCCATTGGGATGAAAAAACTGAAAAACGAGCGCGGTGAATCCATCCTGATGGCCCTCCTGCTGCTGCTGTTGGCGTCGGTCATCAGCGCGCTTATCCTGACGGCAGCGACCAACGCCGCCCACCACCTGCGCAACGACCGCAAGGCCCAGCAGAACTACCTGACCGTCAGCTCCGCTGCCGAGCTCATCCGCGACAGCATTTTGCAGGAGAGCTATACGCGGGTGTGGGAAAAAGTAACGACCTATACGAAGGATGATGCAGGGACATATGTTCCGAAGAAAGAAAAGACAACGCTTGCCCCGGGAAAATTCACCGGCATTATGAAAGCGTGGCTGGCAGCAGGCATCGCAGACAATGAGAACGAGGGCGCAAAGTATGCGTCGGTCACGGGCTATCAGGACACGATCAAGGTCGACGTTCCTATTAAAGGCGAAGATGGGCTCCAAACCGTACAGGCGGAGTTCACCATGGACAAGGATACCGCCAATATTACGGTCAAGCTGTCGCTCCTTCCGCCGGACAGACAGGAGAGCACCGGGACGGAGAGCAGCGCGGCAGAGGACTGCCGGATGACGCTTACTATGAAAGGCGCTGTAAGCAAGAAAGATGAATCGCCTGCGGGCGGCAGCATATCCGAAGAGAACGGAACGAAAATTGAGAAGCACATCACCACCATCAACTGGAGCGGGGCCAAGATCACCAAGGGCATCAAGGAGGCAAACAGTGAACAAGCTGAAGGATAAGCGCGGCGAAACGCTGATCGAGTCGCTTGTGTCCGTGCTGATCGCGGCGCTGGCCTTTGCCTTCTTAGCCACCGCTGCTGTTTCGGCGGAGAAGATCAACGCAAAGACCCGCAATACGGATATTTCGTTTCGGTATACGACCGTCGGCACGGCGGGAGCGGCAGACGAGAAGATGACGAGCGAAGCCGATGCGACCGTCAAACTGACCGGCAGCGGAACGCTGACGTCGATCGGCAGCGTGAAGCTCTATACCTATAACGACTATCATTATTACACGGCCGGGACCGCCGGGGCGGAGGTGAGCGCACCATGAAAAAGCTGCGCAGCCAAAGCGGTATGACGCTCACGGAAATGCTCTGCGCGCTGGTGGTGCTGATGCTCATCAGCTCGCTGCTCGCGGTGGGCGTCCGCTTCGCGGTGCAGACCTACCGCACGTCGATGGCCGATTCACAGGCGCAGATGCTCTGCTCCACGGTCACGACCGCCATCGCGGACAAGCTGCGCTATTGCAGCGGCGTGACAAGCGCGGGCGGAAAGGTCTTTATCAAGGATATCGGCAGCGTGGAAAGCGACGAGCAGGGGAGCTTTTTTCAGGTGGATGAGGACACCGGACAGATCGTGATGCAGTCAGACAGCGAGAAAAAGCAGCTGCTTGGCGCAAAGTCCTACCCGCGCGGACTGAAGATCCGGGAGCTCAAAGTGGCGTTTTCCAATACGGACCGGCGCTTTGCCGTCAGCTTTGATGTGACGGACACGGCGGGGACGGTGCTGGCGTCGTCGTGCTTTGACGTCAGGTGCATCAACGATGTGACGAACAGCGGCACGCCGGGCGGCGGGAGCGGCACAGAGTCCGGCGGCACAGATGTGCCGGCGACCGGAAGATGAGCACCACGAAAGCGGTTTGACAACAGAACAACGGAAGACAGGCGAAGAGGTGAGGACCGGATGAATCAAAGAAAAATATTGATCGCAGATGATTCGGAACTGGATCGCGCGCTTCTGGTGGATATGCTTGAGCATGATTTCAGCATCCTTGAGGTGTCGGACGGAAAAGAGGCTGTCGCGGCTCTGCAGGCGCACCGGGGAGAGATCGAGGTGCTGCTGCTGGACGTCGTGATGCCGCAGATGGACGGCTTTGAGGTGCTGGCCTACATGAACGAGACGGGCTTTATCAAAGAGGTGCCGGTCATCATGATCTCGGCGGAGAAGGGCAGCGCCTATATCGACAAGGCCTTCAAGCTCGGCGCGGCGGACTACGTGAGCCGCCCCTTCGTTCCGAGCGTGGTGCGGCGGCGCATCATCAACACCGCCCTGCTGCATACGAAAAAACAGCAGTTGATGAGCATCGTGACCGAGCGTTTCTACCAGAAGGAGAAAAACAACGAGCTGCTTGTGGCCATCCTGGGCCATGCGGTGGAATCCCACGGCGCGGAGGACGGCACGCATATGGCGCACGTCGGCCTTGCGACGGGGCTGCTTTTGCAGCGGCTTGCCGAGAAGACCGACCGCTATCATCTGGAGCAGGCGGACGTTGAGGCGATCCGCATGGCCTCGGAGCTGCACGACATCGGCAAGCTCCAGATCCCATCGGAGATACTGAGCAAGCCCGGTCCCCTGACGGCCGAGGAGTATGAGATCGTCAAGCGCCATACGATGCTGGGTGCGAAGATCATCACCGAGCTGCCCATCTACCAGAACGAGCGCCTGGTGAAGTATGCCATCGAAATTTGCCACTGGCACCACGAGCGCTGGAACGGCGACGGCTATCCCGACGGGCTCAGGGGCGACGAGATCCCCATTGCGGCGCAGGTCGTTTCGCTCGCGGACGCCTACGACGCGCTGACGAGCAAGCGGTGCTACAAGGAGGCCTATTCCAACGAAAAGGCCATGTCCATGCTTGACGCAGGCGACTGCGGCAGCTTCAATCCGTTGCTGCTTGAATGCCTGCATGAGATCGAGCATCGGCTGGTGCAGGAACTGAAGGTCGACTTCATCGCAGACCCGCATCAAAGCGCCGCGCGCCGCGTGGTGGAGGAACTCTATAACGGCACCGGAGACTCCGACACGCGCGTTGCCGCACAGTTGGAGGAGGAGCACAGCAAGCGCAAGTTCTTCAGCGAGCTGACGGAGGAGATATGGTTTGAGTATACGACACAGCCGTCTGCGCTGGCGCTGTCGGCAGGAGCAGTCAGGCTGACGGGCCTGCCGCGCCTGATGGTCGATCCGCTGGACTGCGCGGAGCTTAAAACTGTTATTTCGCCCGATCTGATCGCTTCTGTGCGCGAGCGCATACAGGGCATGACGGCGGATGAGACGTATTTCGAGACCGAGGCGGAGATCGTCCTCGAGGGGAAAAAGCGCTGGTGCCAGCTTGCGGTGATGCTTGTGTGGTCCGTATCCGAGCCCGGACGCTGCAGCTCACTGATGGGACAGGTGCGCAGCATCGACTTCAACTACCGCCGCCTGACGGAACTGAGCGAGCGCCTTGCGCATGAGCGCCCCGCGCAGAAGATGACGCCGGTCATGGCGGAGGACGACGGCGTGCTGCGCATCACGCGCACGCAGGTCGACGGCGTTCTGCGCGGTTACCGGCAAATGTTCGACGTTGCCCGCCTTGTAGACCCGAGCATCTGTATGGAGCTCAGGGAGGGAGACGGCGCGATCGGCAAGAAGGAGCACTGCTACGCGGTTTGGAACAAGCCGTTTCGCTGTGAGCGCTGCATTTCGCAGGAGATCGTGCGCACGAAGAAGTCGCTTGCGAAGATCGAAACGCGCGGAAACGATGTTTTTTACATGGTCGCCTCCTACATTGAGGTGGATGGCTTGCCGTATTCGCTCGAGCTGGCCAATCATCTGCACGGCGATGATATTCTTGACGAGGGCGCGCAGGAGAGCGTGCTCAGTCAACTGCTGATGCGCAACCGACAGGTCTACATGGATTCGGTCACAAAGGTCTATAACCGCCGCTATTACGACGAGCGGCTGAAGAATCTGAACGGCGAATTTGCCTTTGCCATGATCGATATGGACAACTTCAAGACGATCAACGATCGCTTCGGCCACCTTGCCGGCGACGCGGCGCTCTACCGCGCGGCGCAGGCTATCAAGTCGCAGATCCGCGATGACGATAAGCTCGTGCGCTACGGCGGCGACGAGTTCTTCCTGCTGTTTCGCGATCTGCCGCGCCACATCCTGGAAAAGAAGCTGCAGGCCATTCGCGTGGCGATGGACAGCATCGACATCCCGGAGTTTCCGCAGCTGCACATCAGCGCGAGCATCGGCGGCGCGTTTGTCAAGGGCCGCATTTCACAGACCATTCGCAAGGCGGACCTTGTCATGTATAAAGCGAAAGCAAAAAAAGACTGCGTAGCAATTTACAGAGAGAAAAATGACGATGAAGCTGAATGAATTTTACAGCACGGTAGGCGGCGACTACACGGAGGCGAAGGCCCGTTTCCAGAGCGATGAGCGCATTGCCCGCTTCCTGAAAATGTTCCCGGGCGACGACAGTATGCAGAACCTGAGCGCTGCCGTTGCCGCGAACGACGCGCCGACCGCCTTCCGCGCGGTGCACACGCTCAAGGGTGTGGCGCTGAATCTCGGTTTTGGCGCGCTGGCGGCGGTCAGCTCTGAGATGACCGAGGCCCTGCGCGGCAGCGACACGCTACCCACTGACCCGGAGCTCTACGCCGCGGTCCGCCGCGAGTGCGGCAAGGTGCGCGACGCGCTCGAGCAGCTTGAGGTCTGAAGCACAGAAGAAACGCCCTGCGGCCTTTCGGTCGCAGGGCGTGGGCATTTTGCCTGTTACAGCAGCGGTGCGATGACGCGCATACAGGCGCCCGTCAGCTTGCGCAGCAGCGGGTCGGATTTGAGAAGGGCGCGGTCCGCGCGCACACATTGCCGGAGCGTCTGCTCAAAATCACGCTCGATGTCGGCGATCTCCGGCTTATCGTAGAGATAAGCCGCGCATTCGAAGTGATGGTACAGGCTGCGGTAGTCCAGGTTGATGGTGCCGACAACGGCCTTGCGGTCGTCGCTGACAAAGACCTTTGCGTGGACGAAGCCGGGCTCGTACTCGTAGATCTGCACGCCGCTGTCGATCAGCCTGCGGTAATAGGTGTGCGCCAGCGAAAACGCGACCTCCTTATCCGGCACGTGGGGCAGGATGAGCCGGACCTCCACACCGCGCTGCGCGGCATATGTGAGCGCGGTGATCATCTCGTTGTCGATGATGAGATACGGCGTCATGATATGGACATAGCGGTTGGCGCGGTTGATGATATCCATATAGACCATCTCGCCGACAAGGTCGCGGTCGAGCGGGCTGTCGCCGTAGGGGATGACGTAGCCCTTCGATGTGC
>OHAN01000943.1_pt1 | contig 26424 bp, 20 predicted proteins | sample 1577121 | NCBI WGS metagenome assembly OHAN01 (sample SAMEA3541554, study PRJEB24748) | human gut metagenome | biome: human gut; feature: human-associated habitat; material: faeces | place: China | collected 2012 | reverse complement strand
GTGACAGCAAAAGTACTGTCACTGTGCTGTCACATGCTGCCGTCACACCACTACTCATTCATTGTCAGATGTTTAAATACAAACATGTGACAGGTGACAGCAAATTTTCACTTTTTAATTCTCTAGTAGATGCTCGCTGGGATTATATTTCAACTTATTTTTTATGACTTGACTTATTTCAAAACCGTATAGAAATAAACCTGTCAATAATAGATTTAGAATAGGGTAGAGTGAAATTGATATGAAATCTCCCCAGTCTCATTGATTAATAAAATGGCGAGCTCTCCTTTGGGAAAAAGTGGTGTACAGTGTATATGACATAGTTGTACCAACTTGTTGAACAAAATTTCTTTATCTTTCTTGTTTGGTATTCCCCATAGTTCGCGGGCAAGCGTCATTTGTTCGATCAATGCTAAAGTCTCATCTGAACAGCTGCACTGAATAGCTATTTCTTTTAAAAAGTCTTTGTTCATTATGACTTTCTTGCTGTGAGTATCCAAGTGTCCTTCTGCCAGTTTTACCGCTTTTCCTATCATAATCCCCATGCTTACCTTTTGAAAACCAGTCTCTGCTGCTATTTTTAATGTCTCTCCGATAAAGTTTCCGTAATGCACAAAAGCCTGTGGAGGGAGATTCGGATAGAGGCTCCGGACAAATTTCTCACTTTTGGCTCCGGAATTGATAACCAATCGTTCCGCATTAATTGCATAGGCCACTTCCACTTCCTTGCGTATGGCATCGACGAATGCTTCCGAAGAAAAAGGTTTCACAATACCCGAAGTTCCGATAATGGAGATCCCTCCAATAATTCCCAATTTCGGGTTGAATGTTTTCAGAGCCAGTGTTTCTCCTTCGGGAACGCTGATAGTTACGTCCAGCCCTCCTCCATAAAGCAAGGATAGTTCATTGACGATCATTTTCCGGGGAGTCGAATTAATGGCAGGTTCACCGACGGCTAATCCCAATCCGGGAAGTGTGACTTTTCCCACCCCTTTTCCTTGCAGGAAATGTATGCCGGGAGAATCGGAAAAAGATACAGTGGCTACAATCTGATGTCCGTGGGTAACGTCCGGGTCATCTCCGGCATCTTTGATGACACTGGCAGTGGCGGTATTCTCATCCGTTTTTTCTACCTTATATATAGGTAGGACGACCCTTTCTCCATCCGGTAATGTCACTTCCGTTTTTTCTTCAAAACATTCTTCTGTCAATGCAAGTAAAGCGGCTTTGGCTGCGGCTGTTGCGCAGGTTCCGGTAGTGAATCCACTTCTTAGGGCATAAAATCCCGGTACATTTAGTTCAACAGCCCGTCTCAATCCGTATTTCCCATTTACTGTAATAAAACCCTCGGGCAGGGGAGGACGGCGGACCACATAAATTTTGATTCCGTTTTTCAGAGCAGCTTCTATTTTTTCGATGAAGCCTCCCGAACTGCCGCTTTCTTTTGTGATAATCGCTTGCGGGGAAAGTTGCTTAAAAAGGAGTGATTCATCTTCTTCGGGTTGATAGAAAATCAGTTTTTCTTTGGGGAATCCTGCCTTTATGGCAATATCTACGGATTCCGACCGTTCCAGAACCCGAAAGATACAGTCATGCTCTTTCCAGAAACCTTGTAGCTTGGTAATAGTTTGAGTGCCGGTAAGAGCCAGTAGTTTCTCTATACCGTCCTGTTTCATACGGGCGACGGCATCTTCGAAGTCATCACACCAAATGATTTCCTCCGATAATTCCGGATAGATACGTTCCAGACGTACTACCTTGATCGTTAATTCTTTTGCCGCGAGGAAGATATTCAGGTGGAGTTGTTGCGCAAATGGATGGGCGGCATCTATTATTAATCGGATGTCGTGTTCACGGCAGAAAGAAATGATTTTTTCTGAATCCATGTTGCCGGTCAGTCGCGTCATATTTCTGCACGTGACTTCCTGAAGGGTGCCACGTGTGGAATAATAAAAGGGTTGTCCTGCTTCATCGAGGGTTTCAGCGGCAGTGCGTCCCTCCGTCGTTCCTCCGAAAATCAGTATCATGGGCGGAAAAGATGTTTGAATTCATCAGCATATAGTCTGGATAATCCCTCCCGGTGGTCGATGGCATTACCGACTACAAGCAGGGTAGTAAGAGTCAGATGGTTGTCACGGACAATTTGAGCAAGATCTTTCAGCTTGCTGCGATATATCTTTTCTTCTTTCCAAGTGAGTTTGTAGCAGGCAGCTACGGGCGTTTCGGGAGAGTAGGCTTGCAAGAGTTCTTCCTGTACCTGCTCCACAATAGCAGCACTTAGATAGATGCACATCGTGCTTTGCGAGCGCGCCAGCAAATGAAGTTTTTCTTTCTCGGGCATCGGTGTCCGACCCTCTCCACGTGTGAGGATAATGCTTTGCACTTCTTCAGGAATGGTGAACTGTGATTTGAGGGCGGCTGCTGCGGCCTGAAAAGAAGAAATGCCGGGAGTGATGTGATACCTCATTCCGTATTGGTCGAAGAATGCCATCTGTTCGGCAATAGCTCCGTAAATACACGGGTCACCTGTGTGGAGACGTACCACAAACAATCCCTTGTCATAGAAAGACTTCATGAGGGTGAATTGTTCCTCCAATGTCATGTCTGCCGAACTTCTAACGGTAGCGCCCGGTTTGGCGTAATATGTCAGTTCGCGGGGCACCAGACTGCCGGCATAAAGAATGAGGTCTGCCTTTTCCAGCATTCTCTTGCCTCTTACAGAAATCAATTCCGGGTCGCCCGGACCGGCCCCCACAATCTCGATATGCCCGTTGTTGCGGTCACTATCAGCAGAAAGTGCTACGGCAAAGGTAAAATTATTTCCTTCGGATAGTATTCTTTTTTGCTTTTCCATCAACAATCTGCCGTAATCGGAGGCACGGATAGCAGAACTTTCGGCCACCCCATCAACGCCTGTCACTTCTTTCACTTTTTCGGAGGGATTCGGAACGCTGATATCTGCCAGTTCTTCGGCTTTATAAATATGTAGTTCACTGTTTGAGAACTGCGTATGTAATTCTGCAATCAACGGTTCGTCTTTTTTCAGTTCAATCGTTGAAATGCTTTTCACTGCAAGTGGAGAAAGATGGTGTCGCAATAATTCATCTTTCATATAAATGCAGACTCCTTGTGGAGAACATTCTTTTTTGCAGCCTACCCCGATATGAAGCACGGGCGGATAGAACTGCAGTGTCGGGATAGGAGCGTCATATTCCCACGGACCAACAGTGATGAGTAATTGGTATTCGGCCAGCGGTATTTCTTCCAATCTATAATAGATATCTGTATGTTCCGGACAGCTCTGTTCAAGTTCGGCCGTTCCTTTATCCTTGACACTAAGCAGCAGGGCTGTCTTGTGTTTATTCACAAACTGAAAAATAGCCTGATTCATGGAAGCCGGTGTTGCCGAAGTTCTCCATCCGTAACGGGAGGTAAACGTATCCAGCGCCCACAACTGTTGATTATCACTTTGGGTGGTGACGATGGCTTCCCCTCCGGTGATTCCCGCAACGATTCGTGTCAGTTCATTGCCGCCTCCGATATGTCCGGACAGTACGGAGATAACGAAACGTCCGGTACTGTCAACGTTAATCACTGCCGGATCGGTATATTTGTTCCGGATGCAGGAAGCAATACTTCTCACACAGATGCCGAGTGCACCGATAAAAACGATTGCTTTAAAATCGGAAAAATGTTCTTTCATAAATCCGCTGTACGAGGTGATTGTTTCGCATCCCTCTGCTTCTCCTTTGAGGTATATGGCGGATTCTGCTAACTCTCTGCTTATATTCCTGGCTATGGGCAGACTTGACTCGGAAATTAAAATGATTGCTGTCTGAACGCTCTTTTCCATCCTGAAAATAATTAATTGAGGTAATGTTGCAAAAGTACAATAATAATCAGTTTCTTTTCTTGAGAGGTAGTGTAAATTTCGTGTTACTAAAAATATTTTTAGATATGTTATGAGATACAAATTAAATGTAGTAATTTTGCAGCACTTTAGGTGATGTTTTCAATCGTCCGATTGAACATAAAAGGGAATCCGGTGTGAATCCGGAGCAGTGCCCGCTACTGTAACATCCATCTATTGAAAGTTTTACTACTGCCACTGTGCCGGATGCACGGGAAGGCGAACTTTCAGGATGAAGTCAGGAAACCTGCCTAAGGAAGAAACAATAGTTAACTTGTTCTCGGGGCTAAGAACATAAACTATAGAAATTTAAGCATAATCACAAAATGTTGAAAAAACTTATTTTGACCACCATGTTGGTCGGTGTATGTTGTGTTGTGTCCGCTCAGGTTACAATCAAGGGGCGTGTGTTGAATTCTGAAACCGGAGAGCCTGTTGTCGGAGCGAATATTCGGGTGGACCATAGTCTGCAGGGGGGAACTACGAATGCAAAAGGAGAGTTTATAATCAAGGGATTGCCTGATGGCAAACAAACCCTGCAAGTATCACATCTCAATTATGAACCGCAACGGTATTCCACTTCAAAGAGTGTAAATGACGTCGTGATACGCATGACGGAAAGTCATAACAATTTAAATCAGGTGGTAGTGACCGGAACCGGAACACATCGCCGGATGGTGGATAGTCCCATCCCGGTAAATGTCTTGACTGCCAAAGATATCAAGGAGGCCAATGTTACGAATCTTGAGGAGGCTCTTACCAAACTCACTTCTAACTTTTCTTTCTCTACCAGCGGTATGGGAACGGAAATGGTGCTTAATGGCTTGAATAGCGATTATATCCTTGTATTGGTGAACGGTCGGAAACTGATTGGCGATGATGCGTTGATGCGCATCAACATGGCAAACGTGAAACGAATTGAAATACTGAACGGTTCGGCATCTGCGCTGTATGGTAGTGACGCCATTGGTGGAGTTATTAATATCATCACGGATGATAGCAAAAACAAGATTGACGCATCGAGCACTACTAAGGTGAGTGACCACGGACGTTTTTCGGAAGCTGTGAATCTGGATTTGAATGTTGGCAAACTTTCATCGTATACTTCTTACCAACGCCAACAGTCGGATGGCTGGAAACTTCATCCGATGACCGAAACGGTGAATAAAAAAGGGGAAGTGAAACTGGATCCTACCGATAAACAGGCTTTCACCGGTTATCATTCGAATACGGTCAACCAGAGTTTCTCTTATTCTCTGAATCATAAGACAACGCTGTATGCACAGGGTTCGTACTATAATTTCCTGAACGACCGTCCGGTAACGGAATATAAATATAATATGTATCATGAGAATTATACGTATGGTTTCGGTATGAAGTATATTGTGAATAAGAAAGCATATATCGATGCCGATTTTTATTCGGACAATTACAAGTCGGCTTATGACTATATTCAGGAAAGCGGTGACTTTAAGATTGGAGATAAGGAAACACGTAAGAAACAATATTTTTACCGGGGAAATGTGAAGAGTATCATCAAGGTGAACAGCAAGAACAAACTGTCTGCCGGATTGGAATATCTGGATGAAAAGCTGGAAAGTGAATCGGACAATATCTCTAATAAGACGCTCTACACCATGGCTTTATATGCACAGGATGAGTGGACGATTGCCGAATCTCTGCAAGCAGTAGTGGGATTGCGTTACATTTATAATGAAACATTTGAAGATCATTTCACTCCGACAGCTTCTATTATGTATAGGGAGGGTGGTTTCCGTGGCCGATTGTCTTTTGCAACAGGTTTCCGCACGCCTACTCTTTCTGAAATTTACGCTACGGATCTGGCAAAGACTACCAATCGCTATACTATCGGAAATCTGGAACTGAAACCGGAAGAAAGCAAGAATTTCTCATTGAATCTGGAATATACTCATTCCCGTTTTTCTGTATCAGCAACGGCTTTTGTAAATAATGTGACGGATATGATTAATTACCGTACTTTGAGCGATGAAGAAGCTGCACAGTACGGTGATTATGATGAAGTGCGCCAGCGTGACAACATCGATAAAGTGAGAATCAAAGGGGTGAATGTAAATGCAAATGCTTACCTGGGACTTGGATTCAATCTGGGAGCCGGCTATACGCTGTTGGATGCAAGAAATCTGATAACGGACAAACCGATTGACAAAAGTGTCAAGTATGCAGGAAACGTAAATGCGCAATGGTCTAAGAACTGGGGATTGTATGGACTGAACATCAATATGGTTGGTCGCGGACAGGGAAAGAGATATTCCGAAACGTATGACTATGATTCATCCGGTTTTATGCTTTGGGATTTGAATACAGGACATACATTCAATCTGAAATATTTCATTCTGAATGCCGGTTTGGGTGTTGAGAACCTGTTCGACTGGGTAGACGACCGTCCCTGGAATACGAAGAAACCTTATTCGACCATTACACCGGGAAGAGCTTTCTATGCAAGCCTGACGATTCGTTTTAGAAAATAAGGATAAGAAATAATCGATAAGAAAGATGGAAGATTTGAAACCGGTATATATCGTTTCTTTAGGTCCGGGTGAAGCGGGGCTTATCTCTTTGATAGGAGGTGCTACACTATGTCGGGCAAATGCTATTTTTTGCCCGAAAACAAATGCGCGTTCCCGGTCTTCTGTTCTTCTGAAAGAATTGAAGATAAAGAAAGAATCTATCAGACGCTATACATTGCCGATGAGTAAGAAGCGTGAGATGGCTTATGAGGCTTACGATAAGGTTTTTGAAGAAATAGTCAGCCTGTATTCGGAAGGTTTATGTGTGGCGATAGTGGCTGAAGGAGATGCCGGTTTTTATTCTTCTACCAGTTATTTGGTCGGAAGGCTCAAGAAAGCGGGAATACCTATCAAGCAGATTGCCGGTGTTCCGGCGTTTATTGCAGCGGCGCTTTCCATTGTGGAACAAGAAGAACGGTTGACGGTGTGTCCGGGAAAAGTGGACAGAGAACTGTTCAGCCGGATTGCTTCCGGTAGTGAAGTGGCGGTAGTGATGAAACTATCGCAGTGTGAGGAGGAAGTGAAGCATTTTATAAGTTTGGAGGAAAGACTTGTCTGTCATTATTTCGAGAATGTGGGAGCGGACGGGGAATTTTATACGTGTGATAAGAAAGATATATTGGCAAGGGAATTTCCTTATTTCTCTTTAATGATAATAAAAGGTAGATGAAACGAATGAGACAAATATGGTTAGCAGGACTTGTTTTGTTGTCTTTATCCGCAGAGGTAAGTGCACAGAGCAATGTCGCCATGCAGGATTCGATTCCTGAAATAGTGGTGACAGGTACGGGAACGGAACACTATCTGAAAGATGCACCTGTGCAGACGGAAGTGATTAGCCGCAAAATGCTGGATAGTTATGCAGGGGCTACCTTGGAAGATATTTTGAGCGGACTGTGTGCTTCTTTTGATTTTAGTGCTGGTGATATGGGAGCCAATATGCAATTGGGAGGACTCGGCAATGGTTATATATTAATCCTTGTTGATGGTAAGAAGATGCATGGTGATGTAGGCGGACAGAATAATCTGGGCTTGATCGATCCGGCTCGTATTGAACGTATTGAAATCGTGAAAGGAGCTGCTTCGGCACTTTACGGAAGTGATGCTATTGCAGGAGTGGTGAATATTATATTAAAGAAACACCGCGAAAATATTTTGATAGAAAATACAAGTCGCGGCGGATCGTATGGAGAATTCCGGCAGTCGAATACCGTGCAGTTCAAGGTTGGTAAATTTACTTCTTCCACTAATTTTCAACTGAAGCATTCAGACGGATGGCAGAATACAACTTATGAAGATCCGAACCGTTATGAATATCCTATAACCAATTCCATCAATAAGACTGTAAATCGCTATACGGACTGGCAAGTGGCACAGCGCTTCGATTATCAGGTTACAAAGGATTTGAGCCTTTACGCTGACGGTAGCTTTTATCGCAAACGGATATATCGTCCTTGCGGAGTACCCGATTATAAAACCTATGATTTTCTTTATCGTAACTCTTCTGTTGCAACAGGAGGTAAGTTGAAGCTGAAAAATAGCAATAGCATTATGCTGGATGTCAACTATGATAGTCATGCTTATTATTATATGTACACTCGCGAGACTTGGGATAAGGAGTATGATGATAGTGGCAAGGAGATCAGTTTTCCATATTTCCCCGGTGATAAAGGATTGCAAAGCGATCAAAGCCGCTTGTTATTGCAGTTGAAAGGTATATTCAATCTGCCATACTTCAATCGTTTGAGTGTGGGTACTGATACGGAAATCAATTGGCTGGATGCTCCCCGTCGACTGGATGAAAAAGATCAGGTATCCGATTATACGACCTCTTTCTATGCGCAGGATGAATGGACGCCTATTGAACGGTTGAATATCACAGCGGGAGGGAGACTGACAGTGAATCAGAACTTTGGTGTGCGCATCACTCCGAAAGTATCGGCACTTTATAAGTTAGGAGCTTTTAATCTGCGTGCTACCTATTCGGAAGGATTCAAGACACCGACACTGAAAGAATTGCATTACCGTTATATCCGTCAGATGTCAATAATCTCATTGAATCTGGGAAATACGGAGTTGGATCCACAGACCAGCCGTTATGTTTCCGGTGGACTGGAATATAATGGAACTCGTTTCAGTATCAATGTCACGGGATATTGTAACTGGGTAGATAATATGATAACCTTGGTCACTATTCCTCTTTCGCAGGCTCCGGGTGATCTGGTTGTTACCTATGATCCTGCCCGTGTACGCCAGTATCAGAACATGGATGATGCCCGTACTTATGGGGTGGATGTGAATGCCAAATGGACACCGGTCCAATCACTGACTCTGACAGGAGGTTATAGCTATCTGGATACTGAAGCGAACCAATATGATGAAGAAGATCAAGTGAGGAAACATGTCATTATTGATGGTATGGCTCATCATCGTGCTACTGTGAGTGCCATCTGGACGCATGCGTGGAGACGGAGTAACTATCGTCTTGGCATTGGAGTTTATGGTCGTATTCAGAGTAAACGTTATTATCAGGATGATGGAAATGGCAAGGCTTATAATCTTTGGAGGCTGAATACCCGTCACCAATTCAAATTGGGCAAACGATGGAATGCCGAGGTGAATGCGGGAATCGACAATATCTTCAATTATTATGAGACAACGTATCACAGCCTGAATTATGGTACAACTACAGCGGGACGAACTTTCTATGGTTCGTTGATGATACAATTCGGACAAAAAAAGACAAAAAATACATGATGTTTAACCCTTTAAAATTTTAAAGACATGAAACAGTTTAGATTTATGATGATGACGGCTTTAGTAGCTGTAATGTCCTTTTCGGCAGTATCTTGCTCCGATGATGATGATGATGTGGCAAAATCCAACCACGATAAGAAGATGGAAGCAGTAACTGCCGAAGTACAAGCCAACAAAAAGCATGATACAGCCTTGCTGCTAGTGACTTTTGGTAGTACGTGGGATGCGCCTCAAACGACTTTCAATAATATGAAAGCGCAGTTTGCTAGTAAGTTCCCTAACATGGATATTTATTTTTCTTTCACTTCGGAGATTTGTATGACTCGCTGCGCGGCAAAAGGTTGGAATTATTATGCACCTTCTTTCTATTTGGAAGCTATTGGTCTGGCAGGATATAAGACGGTTTGCGTGCAATCTCTTCATGTTATTCCCGGCGAAGAATTCCTTCGGGTACAGAATGTCGTGAAAGATTTCCATAATGATGGTGAGCACCCGGAATTTGCCAACGTGAAAGTGTACTTGGGTGGTCCGTTGTTGGAAACAGAGGAAGATGTAACCAATGTGGCAAAGATTCTGCATGAAACTTATAAAAGTAAAGTGGAGTCGAATAATATCGTGACTTTCATGGGACACGGAAATCCCGAAAATTATAACTACGGGAATGGTAACTCTCGCTACACGATGATGGAAGCAGAGTTGCAGAAACTTAATTCTAATTATTTTGTGGCTACTGTAGATATGGAAGATAATTATATAGACGATATGATTTCCCGTATGCAGGCAGCTAACAAGAAATCAGGTAATGTGATCTGTCATCCGTTGATGTCTATTGCAGGCGATCATGCTAATAATGATATGAAGGGTGGTGTTGGTGCCACGGCTGAAGAAGGAAGTTGGCGCTATGAATTGGCAAAAGCCGGATATACTTGCCCGTTGGCTAACTGTGATATCAAAGGATTAGGTGATTATTCCAAGATTGTAAGCGTATGGGTTAGCCATATTGAGAAGAAGATCGCTGATAATGATGCAATGTATGATCCGGATGCGGAAGAAGAATAATTGGTTGATTAGTTGAGTGTGAAATAATCATACTGCTAATAAACAAAATAAAGCCAACCAAAATGGTCGTATTTGCTATAAATAAAACGGGATCATTTTAGTTGGCTTTTTATATAGTCAGGATATTCTGTGATTTTTTATTCAGAACTATCTGATTACATTTTATCTTGTTTAAGTTTTTATCTTTACCTTTGTTTCAGGTATAATCCTGAAGATGTATGAAAGAAAATAAGATCATAGTAGCAGGTATCGGTCCCGGTAGCCCGGAAGATATTACTCCAGCTGTTGTTAATGCCTTGAAAGAGTCAGATGTAGTGATTGGATATAAGTATTATTTTCAGTTTATTACCTCCTGGCTGTCGGAACAGACAGAATGCATAGATACCGGAATGAAGCGGGAGAAAGCCCGTGCAGAATTGGCTTTTGAATATGCTGAACAGGGAAAAACAGTTTGTGTCATCAGTTCCGGTGATGCGGGAATCTATGGGATGGCTCCGTTGATTTATGAAATGAAACGGGAACGGGGGAGTGAGGTCGAGATCCTCGTGCTGCCCGGTATCAGTGCTTTCCAGAAAGCTGCGTCATTGCTGGGTGCTCCCATCGGTCATGATTTTTGCATTATCTCTCTGTCCGACTTGATGACTTCCTGGGAAATCATAGAAAAAAGAATCACTGCCGCTGCTACTGCCGACTTTGTTACAGCGGTTTACAACCCTAAGAGTGAGGGACGTTACTGGCAGCTTCATCGTCTGAAAGAAATCTTTCAGGAATCCCGTTCACCGGAAACGCCCGTAGGTTATGTTCGTCAGGCAGGTCGGGAAGAAGAAACGGTGGTAGTGACCACCTTACGGGATTTCGATCCGGAAGAAGTGGATATGTTTACAGTAATGCTGATTGGTAATTCACAAACTTATCAATTTCAGAACCGGATGGTAACTCCTCGTGGATATTATCGCGAACAGGAAAAGGGTGAAGTCGGAAAAGGACAGGAGATTATGATGAACTCTTTCCGGAAGATAGAGGAAGAGATGCAGAATAAAGAAATCGACCTTGACCGTAAGTGGGCTTTATTTCATGCCATACATACCACAGCGGATTTTGAAATGGAGAAGCTGGTATATACGGATAAGGAGGTTGTAAAGAACTTGTATGAACAGATTGCTTCCGGACGGATTAAGACGATTATCACAGATGTCACGATGGTAGCTGCCGGCATACGGAAAGGTGCTTTACAGCGTTTAGGGGTGGAAGTGAAATGTTATCTCTCCGACGAACGTGCAGTGGAACAGTCGAAGAAACGGGGAACTACCCGTTCGCAGGAGGCTATTCGTCTGGCTGTAGAAGAACATCCGGATGCTCTTTTTGTATTTGGCAATGCGCCTACGGCATTAATAGAACTGTGCGATCTGATTCGAAAAGGAAAGGCACACCCGTCCGGGGTTATTGCAGCTCCCGTAGGATTTGTGCATGTGAAAGAGTCGAAATACATGATAAAGACATTCACGGAAGTACCGAAGATTATCGTTCAGGGCAGACGGGGAGGAAGTAATCTGGCCGCTACATTGGTGAACGCGATTTTATGTTTTGATGATGCCCGGACACTGCGCCCCGGTAGGGATGTATAGAAGAGTATGGACATTTTATATGACAGAATGCAGGAATTTCATATCATAGGAATAACAGATAGTCGCGAACTCTCTTTCAGTAAGGAGGTTCAGGCTTTGATTGCCCGTTCTCATGTATTTTCGGGTGGAAAGAGACACCATGAAATTGTGGCGGCCATGTTACCGGAATCATCGGTTTGGATAGATATAACTGTGCCTCTTGACGCTGTGTTCGAGTGTTATGCCGGTTATCAGGAAATAGTAGTTTTTGCTTCCGGTGATCCTTTGTTTTTTGGTTTTGCCAATACGGTGATGCGTAAACTGTCCGAGGCTGTTGTCAAAATCTATCCGTCTTTCAATTCCTTGCAGCTTTTAGCACACAAAGCTTTGTTGCCTTATCATGATATGCGGACGATTTCTCTGACTGGCAGACCGTGGAAAGCCTTGGATGAGGCTCTTATTTCCGGAGAGACATTGATTGGTTCGCTTACTGACAGAGAAAAAACACCTGCTTCCATAGCTGCCCGGATGCAAGCATACGGATATGCCAACTACCGGATGATTGTGGGTGAGCAGTTGGGGAATGAAGAGGAAACAGTGGCAGAATATAGTATGGAGGAAGCGATGGAAAGGCATTTCAGGATGCCGAATTGTGTGATTTTAAAGCGTATTACTGTTCGTGAACGGCCGTTCGGAATTCCGGAAGAGCAGTTTGAATTGTTGGACGGGCGGGCGAATATGATAACCAAAATGCCTGTTCGTCTGCTGTCATTGAGTCTGCTCGATTTGAGAACCAGATCGGTGATGTGGGACGTGGGTTTTTGTACCGGTTCTGTTTCCATTGAGGCGAAGTTACAATTTCCTCATCTCGATATTGTTGCTTTTGAAAAAAGAGAGGCGGGGCGGCAATTGATGGAAACGAATAGTCGTCGGTTTGGTTGTCCGGGAATAACGACGGTGATTGGAGATTTTCTGGATATGCCGTTAGAGAAATTTTCCATGCCTGATGCTGTCTTTATTGGAGGTCATGGTGGCAAGTTGGGAGAAATGATAAAGAAAATAGCTCCTTTATTGCCTGTTGGTGGGACGCTGGTGTTTAATTCTGTATCCGAAGACAGTAGGAAGCAATTTGAGAAAGCAATAGACGATAATGGATTGAAACTTGAACAAGTGATCCGACTGACAGTAGACGAGCATAATCCCATTGATACACTGAAAGCTATAAAACGATGAAACAAACCAGTCATTTTTTAATTGGAGCCGCTTCTTCGGGAGGTGGAAAAACAACCTTTACAACAGGGTTGTTAAGACTGTTTCGTGATAGAGGACTGAATGTGCAGCCTTATAAATGTGGCCCTGATTATATTGATACGAAGTATCATGAGATGGCAGCTGGTAATACTTCCGTCAATCTCGATCTCTGGCTCTCTTCTCAAAAACATGTAAAGGAGACGTATGCAAAATACGCGGCTGCAATGGATGTATGTGTGACCGAGGGAGTGATGGGACTTTTCGACGGTTTCGATGGAATGGAGGGAAGCAGTGCGGCTATTGCCGCCTTATTGAATATCCCTGTTGTTCTTGTAATCAATGCCAAATCAACGTCTTATACAGTAGCTCCGATTCTATATGGCTTTAAATATTTCAATCCATCGGTGCGACTTGCCGGTGTGGTATTCAATCAGGTAGCTTCCGAACGCCATTACTCTTTTTTACAGAAAGCCTGTGAAGATGTAGGCGTAGAATGTTTCGGCTTTCTTCCCCGATTGAAAGAACTGGAAGTACCCTCCCGTCATTTGGGATTGACGTTGGATGCTTCCTATCAGTTTGATAAATTCGCTTCTGTGGTGGCGCAGGCGATTGAAGAGCATGTGGCGGTTGATCGGATTCTTGAAGTATGTAGTGTACCATTGGTTGATTATAATGCACATACTTCGATTTCATCGACAGAAATCTCAAAAGGCATTTTTTCTGAAAAAAAATGGAAGATAGCAGTAGCACAGGATGCTGCATTTAATTTCATATACCGGGAGAACTTGGCTCGTTTGCAAGAATTGGGGACAGTTACCTTTTTCAGTCCCATGAGCGATGAACATCTGCCCGATTGTGATTTAGTTTATTTGCCGGGTGGTTACCCTGAATTTTTCCTGAAAGAGCTGGAAAGTAACATAGCCATCAAGCAACAATTAAAAATGTATGTGGAAAGCGGAGGCCGTTTGCTTGCCGAATGTGGTGGGATGATGTATCTTTGTGACAGTATCCGGGGAATGGATGGAAAACAATATGTCATGGTCGGATTACTGCATCAGAGGGCTACTATGGAAAATATGAAATTAAGGCTTGGTTATCGAACCCTCCGGATAGGAGAGCAGGTATGGAAAGGACATGAGTTTCATTACTCTTCCATTGAAAAAGAACTTCCATCCATTGCGGAGGTGACAGATGCAAAAGGAAATCCTGTTTCCACTCCGCTTTATCGATATAAGAATCTGATTGCAGGCTATACACACCTCTATTGGGGTGAAATGAACTTAATGAAACTTTGGGAATGATGAGAAGAATATATACCCGTACGGGTGACAATGGAACTACCGGAATCTTTGGTGGTGAGCGTGTCGAAAAAGATGATATCAGGATTGAGGCTAATGGTACGATTGACGAACTGAATACGGTGATAGGAATAGTCCGCTCACTTCTTCCTGAACAGGATGAATGGCACGTATGAAATACAGATGGAACTGATGTCATGTATGAGTCATGTGGCTACTCCATCCGTTAAAAGGGGCGAAAACCCGAATACCTTGCGTACGGATCTGACCGGTCTTCTGGAAAAAAGAATGGATACAATGAATGCCGCTATGGAAGATAATGGCTATTTTATACTACCGGGTGGTACACAAATTTCTGCACAATTGCATTATGCGCGTGTTATAGCAAGGCGTGCCGAACGGAGGCTTTGCACATTACATCGGCAGGACCCGGTGCCGCAATCTCTGCTTGAATTCATCAACCGGTTATCTGACTTGTTCTTTGTCATGGCACGTTATGAAATGTATCGGCAGCACTGGACTGAAGAGAAATGGAAAGCTTTCGGTTATAAGCGCAAAGCTTCAACCCCTGACCAAAGTAAATAGAAAGATGGAGAAGAAAAAACTAAATTCCTTTATGCTTGCCGGAACAGGTAGCGATGTCGGGAAAAGTATTCTGGCTGCGGCATTCTGCCGCATATTGAAGCAGGACGGATATCATCCTGCACCGTTCAAGGCCCAGAATATGGCTTTGAATTCGTATGCCACTCCCGAGGGATTGGAGATCGGCAGGGCGCAAGCCGTTCAGGCGGAAGCTGCCGGTGTTCCCTGTCATACGGATATGAATCCGTTGTTGTTGAAGCCAAGCTCCGAACATACTTCGCAGGTTGTGTTATTGGGGAAACCAATCGGTGACCGGAATGCGTATGAGTATTTCCGCAAGGAGGGAAGGGAAGAATTACGAAAAGTAGTCAATGAGTCGTATGATCGCCTCGCTACCAGATATAATCCGATAGTGATGGAGGGGGCCGGCAGTATCTCGGAAATTAATCTGCGGGACGTCGACCTGGTCAATATGCCTATGGCAAAACACGCTGGGGCAGATGTTTTTCTGGTGGCGGACATTGATCGTGGTGGTGTATTTGCCAGTGTGTATGGTTCTATTCTGTTGCAGACTCCGGAAGAACGTTCATTGATTAAGGGTATTATTATCAATAAGTTTAGAGGGGATATCCGCCTGTTTGAGTCCGGAATAAAGATGATCGAAGACCTCTGCAAGGTTCCTGTGCTTGGAGTAGTGCCTTACTATAAGGGGATTTATATAGAAGAAGAGGACTCTGTGATGCTTGAGTCTAAAAACCGGGAGGCTATGGCCGGAAAAATCAATATAGCTGTGATTTTGCTGCGTCATCTGTCTAACTTTACCGATTTTAATGTGTTGGAACGGGATGAACGGGTGCATTTGTATTATACCAATAATGTGAATGAAATAGCGAAAGCAGATATTGTATTGTTGCCCGGAAGCAAGAATACGCTGGATGATCTTTATGAATTGCGCTGTAACGGAGTAGTACAAGCTATTCTGAAAGCTCATCGGGAAGGGGCGACCATCATGGGCATCTGTGGCGGTTATCAGATGATGGGACTGGAAATACGCGATCCTGACGGAGTAGAGGGAAGTTTTAAATTACTCCCCGGCTTGGGGTTACTTCCTGTTATCACTACCATGCAGGGAGATAAAGTGACCCGGCAGGTGAATTTCACTTTTGATGAGTCGGATACGGTTTGTAAGGGATATGAGATACATATGGGCAGAAGTGTACCTGCCGAAGGATTCTCCCCTTCTCCTTTAAATAAACTGGAGGATGGAAGAGAGGATGGTTACCGGAATGGCCGGAAATGTATGGGAACATATATTCATGGCATACTTGATAACCAGTCATTTATAGATTTCCTGCTCAAGCCTTATGCCGACAAACTGGAACAGCAGACCTTTGACTATGCAACATTCAAGGAAGAACAATATGATAAGTTGGCGGAACATGTGAGAAAACACATCAATATGCCGTTACTTTATAAAATATTAGAAAGAAATGATTGAGGGACACGGAGACGATCTTTATAAATACGGAAAGAAAATAGTTAGCAATTTCAGTTCGAATGTGTATAACCGGATCGATCATTCGGGACTTTACCAACGACTGAATGAGCGGCTCTCTACCATTTGCAGTTATCCCGAGCCGATGCCTTATTCTTTGGAAAGTGAAATAGCCCGGAGGTATTCGCTCACTCCCCGCCAAGTTTGTGTGACTAATGGAGCGACGGAAGCTATTTACTTGATAGCACAAGTCTTTCAAGGACGTATTTCAGCTGTGTTGGGACCAACCTTTAGCGAGTATGCGGACGCATGCCGGGTACATCGGCACAAAGTGAAGCCTTTTTATTCGTTGGACGCTTTACCGGAAGATGCGGAACTGGTGTGGATCTGCAATCCGAATAACCCGACAGGTGAAGTGCGAAATAAGGAAGACCTGAAAGCATTGGTCGATTCTCATCCTGATAAATTGTTTATATTCGATCAGTCTTACGAGTATTTCACATTAAAGTCACTTCTTGGGATTAAAGAAGCCGCTTCCTTTCCAAATGTGATCCTGCTCCATTCAATGACCAAGCAATACGCGATTCCGGGACTGCGGGTAGGTTATTTTACTGCCTCCGAGGGATTGACCGATGATGTTCGTTGCCGTCGGATGCCTTGGTCTGTGAATAGCCTGGCTATTGAAGCCGCAAAATATCTTCTGGAAGAGGGAGACGGCATTTCAGCGGATATTCCGCAACTTCTGGCAGAACGTGAGCGACTGACAAACCTCCTGCTTGCCACGGGGATGTTAGAAATATGGCCAACTGATACGCACTATATGTTGATAAAACTACGTATGGGGAAAGCGGCGGCCCTTAAGGATTTTCTAGCCGTGAATCATGGAATACTCATTCGGGATGCATCCAACTTTGAGGGATTGGACGAGCGTTTCTTTCGGATTGCTACGCAAACTCCCGAAGAAAATGATAAGCTGGTGAAAGCAATCAGTGAATGGATGGAGCAGATAATGAGTTAAGATATATTTTTGTTTATGATGAGTTACTTTATCGTTATAGGAGTAGTGCTGCGTGTTTTATTGCCGGCCTGGTTGATGGATCGTCTATTCGGTGATCCGGTGTCTTTGCCTCATCCTGTCATCTGGTTCGGCAAGATGATTGCTTTCGGGGAAAAGAGACTGAATAAAGGATCTTATAAGTTATGGAAAGGAGGAATCATGTCTGTTCTGTTGATCCTGTTCGTTTATTCGGTCACCATAGGAATCGAATATGCCCTTTCTTTTTTAGGAACTCCTGCGGTGATCGGTTTTGATATAATCTGCATTTTCTTTTGTCTGGCCGGAACTACATTGATTAAAGAGGTCAGAATGGTATTTGAGGCGGTTGATCGTTCTTTGGAAGAGGGACGTATTCAGGTTGCCCGTATTGTAGGGCGTGATACCTCCGAACTTTCTGCACAGGAAGTCAGGACTGCTGCTCTTGAAACTTTGGCGGAAAATTTGAGTGACGGAGTGATTGCTCCTCTTTTCTGGTATTTGTTGTTGGGCGTTCCGGGAATGATGGCCTACAAAATGGTGAATACGCTTGATTCCATGATTGGTTATCATAGTGATCGTTATCTCCTTTTTGGGCGTGTGGCAGCTCGTGTTGATGATGTCGCTAATTATATTCCTGCCCGTCTTACTGCTTTTCTGATGGTCTTGGCAAGTGGTCGGCTGAAACTCCTGTCATTTGTGAAGAGATATGGCAGGGAACATGCAAGTCCCAATTCCGGCTATCCGGAAGCCGCTCTTGCAGGTATCCTGAATTGTCGTTTCGGCGGTCCTCATCACTATTTTGGTCAACTCTTTACAAAGCCTTATATCGGAGTGAATGAACGTTTGCTGGACACATCCGATATGCGGATGGGAGTTGCTGTCAACCGTCGTGCAGAAGAGATGATGATTGTCCTGACTGTTTGTTTACGGGCGCTCTTGATATAGAAAAATTCCTCCATAGGCAGGTACTGCCTGAAATGCTTCTTCCGGTTGAATCAACTTTGCATAAATCTGTGCGCAAATCAATACGCCGCCATGAGCAAATACTACTATATTTTCAGCCTCCTTTTGTCTGACTTCGTCTAAAAACGCGGCTACCCGTTTATACTGATCGGCAAACGATTCTCCATTGGTTGCTTTTACATTCAAGTAGTCGTCGTACCAGCATTGGAGATTCGGGTCTTTGATTTTATTAAAATACTGCATTTCCCAATCTCCGAAATTAAGTTCCAGTATTCTTGGGTCACGGATGGCATCTCCGAATCCGCAATACTGTGCCAGACGGGTGCATCTGGATAGAGGACTGGTGTAAGCCATATCAAAGTGAATGGATTCGATTTTAGCTTTGGTTACGGCTGCTTCTATCTCAAATGTAGGACGTAAAGGAACGTCTGACTGACCGTAACAAAGACCTTTAGGAACGTCGACAGAGGTATGTCTGATTAGATAAATATTCATAGGTTTACTTATTTTATATAGATAGACATCACTGCTCCCAGCCAGAAACTCATTTCGCTTAGGAGAAATAATGCACCGCAACAATCTCCGGTATATCCGTTCAGACGTCGTTTCATCATCCGGCAGATAAAGAAGAATACCAGAATGGGAAATATACATACGGGCCAGTAGCTTGGAGGAAGTAATAGGAGAGGTAGTATTCCACCCATCGCAGACATTACGATCTCCCCAAAATTCATTCTTGTATATACTGTTCCGGATTTGCTATCTTCTTTTTTCCGTGCGTAGGGCAGGTAATTGATGATATTGGAAGAAATGAATTTACTCCAGGTATCTCCGCTTAGTAATAAGAAAGGAGTAACTGCTAAGGGAAGTGCGACCAGTAGATTGTAAGCAAATAAATAATAGATGATTAATCCCAAAACTCCGTAGCTTCCGATATGGGAATCTTTCATGATGCGTAACGTGCTTTCTCTGTTCGTCCCACCTCCGAATCCATCGAAGAAATCGGCCAATCCATCCTCATGCAATGCTCCTGTGATAAGTAAACGTGAAGTCAGTGCCAGGGTTACGGCTACTCCGTGAGGTAGAATAGTACTGGCTCCCCAGAAAATCAATGCCATCATTCCCCCGGTCAACCAGCCACTGAAACTCCAATAACTGACAACGTGTTTGAAACACTCCTGCGGAACTTCTTTTATTTTCCAGAAAGGCAATCGTGTAAAGAATATGAGGGCGGCAAGTATCTGGTTCATTTTAGAAATATTTAGTGATGGAAGCATGAGCAAATGAATCCATTTCATTCAGCATTTTCACAGCGGAATCCACAATGGGATAGGCACAAACGGAACCGCTTCCTTCTCCAAGTCTTAATCCGAGATTGAGTAGGGGACGTGCTCCGAGATAATCCAATAAGAGCTTATGTCCGCTCTCGTCTCCCTGATGACCGAATATGGCGTAGCTCATCACTTCCGGATAAAGGCGTGAAGCGGCAAGAATACAATTGGTCATTATAAATCCATCAATTAAAATAACCATTCCCAGTTCTGCAGCTTTGAGCATTGCTCCTACGGCCATTACCATTTCGTAACCTCCGAAACGGCAGAGGATTTCTTCTGCGGAATGCTCTCCCGGATATTGTTCGAGAGATCTTTTCAGAACTTCGTATTTGTGGTTTATTCCCTGGTGATTGAGTCCGCTTCCTGCACCTACACATTGATCTAATGGGATTCCGGTGAAGCAAGTCATCCATAGAGAAGAGGACGAAGTATTTCCGATTCCCATTTCACCGAAGCTAATGATATTGCAGCCTTCCTGGTGAGAAGTGTCCACACATTGGGCACCATGCTCCAGGCAAAGTTCCATCTCTTCAGGTGTCATGGCTGCTCTATGAAGGAAATTGCGTGTTCCTCTTCCGACTTTCATGTTAATGATACCTTTTTCATAAGGTAAATCATAATCGACTCCTGCGTCTACAATTTTAAGAGTGAAACCGTGCTGTCGGCACAGGAAATTGATCCCTGCTCCCCCATGAAGAAAGTTGCTGATTTGTTGCCAGGTTACTTCTTTAGGAGATGGGCTGACTTTTTCTTCTACGATGCCATGATCCGCGGCAAAGATTATATTTTGAGGATGAGTTAATCGTGGAGAAAGGGATTGTTGGATCAGTCCGATTTGCAAAGCAATTTCTTCCAGTCTTCCAAGCGATCCTTTAGGCTTGGTCAGATTATTGATTTTGTCAATCAGAGCTTCTTTGATAGCTTCATCCGGCTTTTGAATATGAAACGTTTTCATGTTTATTTTATTTTTACGGGAATACCACTTGCCATGAGATATACATCGTCGGCATGCGATGCGATGTATTGATTGGTCCAACCTTGCAAGTCTGTGAATTTACGTTGCAGTTTGTTCTCGGAAACTCCCCCCCAACCAATCTCATTAGTTACAAATATGAAAGTGGCATCCTGCTGGGTAAATTTGTCGAATTCTTTTTTGACGGCTTCCAATGAGGAGGCAACGTTAGAATCAAACTCCATAAAGAAGTTAGTGCACCAAAGAGTTACACAATCTATCACTACGACTCTGCCCGCTACATTGTGACGGCTCAATTCTTTTTCTTCTTCTATATTTGTCCATTCAGGACCGCGGTTCTTTTGATGGCGTTCCACCCTTTTTCTGAATTCTTCGTCCCATATCCTGGCAGTGGCCAAGTAAACCGGTGACGTAGTAAGTTCATGCGCTTTTTTTTCCGCAAACGAACTTTTACCGGATCGTTGTCCTCCTGTGATTAGTATAATCCTCTTCATTAAGTTGCTGATTGAATAATGGATGGACAAAGGTATAAAAAATAACTCTGGGATTAACCGTTTTACGTAAAAGTTATTAACTTTGTCCCGATTTGTTTTAGATCAACATAAATATCAGACTTAACTACTATTAGATATGAACGCTTGTAAGTTAGTGGGATTGCTTTTGCTGCTACTTTGGGGACATACTGCTCTGTATGCTCAACAAGTGAGAACTGTGCGAGGAAGAGTGCAGACAGTGGAAGCCGGCAGTAATGAGAAGCGGGCATTACCATCTGCCAGCATTGTTATTTTGGCGAAAAGCGATTCTGCCTTTATCAAGGGAATAACAAGTGATAAGAATGGGCGTTTCATTCTTAATTATCAACCGCAGAAGAAAAAGAAATACCTGTTGAAAGTCTCTTTTATGGGAATGCAATCTGTATACCGGGCACTGGAAGACTCTGTATCGGTGAATATCGGTACAGTGGTATTGAAAGATGATGATATTCAGATTAGTGAAGTGACGATAACGGGAAAATTGCAGGAAGTAGTGATGGAGGGAGATACTACGGTTATCAACGCTGCCGCTTTTAAAACTCGTGAAGGAGCTTATCTGGAAGATTTAGTGAAGCGTGTTCCCGGATTGGTATATAATAAGAAAGATAATTCGTTGACATACAACGGACAGCCCATCAGTGAAATCAATGTAAATGGCGAAGCTTTTTTCTCCGGAGATAAAAAGACGGCACTCGAAAATCTTCCGGCAGACCTGATTAGTAAGTTGAAAGTATATGATAAGAAATCGAAAGAAGAGGAGTTCACCGGAATTAGTTCAGGAGAAAAGAAATATGTACTCGACTTGCAGACTAAGGATGAATTGAATAAAACCTGGCTGACAAATGCAACGGTAGGATACGGGAATAACCAGAAGAAGGATTTCGAGGGGCAAGTGAATTATTTTAGTAAAGACGGAGATAATCTTTCTTTTATCGCACAGTCTACCAACAGATACCAGAATAGTACGTACAAGGATAATATCAACAATTCGGTAGGAATGAATATGACTCATAAATTCGGTAAGAAATTCTCCCTGACCGGAAGTGTGAACTATAATTTGAACCGGAACGGAAATCTTTCTTCCATTTATCAGGAACAGTATTTGCCGGCAGGTAATCAATACTCTGCGTCTACTAACGAAAGTAACTCTAAGGGGCGGTCGATTAGTTCTAACTTCATGGGAAGCTGGGAAGTAGATAAACGTACACGTATACATTTTACCGGTAATTTAGGAATCTCTCCTAATAGGAATGAAAACAGTAGCCAGAATGCATCTTTTGATGCTCCTCCCGGCATAAATCATGAGAGCTTGTTTGATGACTTTGAATCTATTCCCCGGGATATAAAAGTGAATCGTAGTGAGAACCGGTCGCGTTCGGAGAATCAGTCGAACCGTTATAGCTGGATGATGGGTATTATGAGACGTCTGAATGAAAAAGGTACAACGCTGGCATTGAATATCCTGAACTCGGATTCGTGGGGAGATAATGAAAGTTTTTCGCTTTCTAAAACTACTTATTTCCGTCTTGAAGATAAATTGGGAAATGATTCGGTGCTTTTTCGTAACCAGTATTTGAAGTCGCCTCAAAAAAATAATTCATGGAGAGTCGGGATTACCTTTGCCCAGCCTATTGGTAAGAAGATGCATTTCCGGGTAGCATATAACTGGGATACTAACTATGAGCGTGATAATCGTGATACGTATGAATTATCTTCTCTGACGAAGTCGGAAGTCTTTGGTGAACTACCTCCCGACTATGAAGCAGGGTATGTGGATAGTTTGAGTAATCGGAGTCATAGTCGTACGAATGGCCATAATCTGGATGTGGGGCTTAATTACTCTGATGATACCTGGATGTTTAATGCCTCATTAGGGATGACTCCGCAAAAACGTGCCATTGAACGGAAAATGGGAAAGCTCTATGCGGACACTACCATGCATACTATCGACTTTCAGCCTATGATATGGGTGAATTGGAAAAAGAAAGAGGCCCGGATCACTTTCAATTATAGCGGTAGAACCCGGCAACCCTCCTTATCAGATTTAATGCCGCTGACGGATAACAGTAATCCGTTGTATATCACCCGGGGAAATCCGGATTTGAAACAGATGTTTTCTCATAGTGTCCGTGTGAGCTTTCAACATTCAAAAAAAGGTATATCTGCGAATATCGGCGGGCAGATGGAACAGAACAGTGTGACGCAGGTAGTGCTATATGATGCAAAAACCGGCGGACGTGAGACATCTCCTATTAATATTAACGGAAACTGGAATGTATATGGAAGTGCCAACTGGTGGAAGCGTCTGGGACATTTTTCCTTGCGGTTGGATATGAACGGTAATCATAGCAATCGTGTCAGTATGATTAATGAAGACAAGAGCCTCGAACCGAAGAAAAGTACGACACGTGATACCGGATTGGGGTGTGACGCGAATGTATCTTATCAGCCCACCTGGGGAGGTATTGATTTCTCTACTTCCTGGAATTATCAGTATTCGCTTAATTCTATCAATGATAACGATACCTATACGCGTAATTATAGTTTTCGTCTTGAGGGGTACGTTGATCTTCCTTTTGGCTTGCAATTACGGACTGACGGGGCTTATTCTTTCCGTAATGGTACGAATATCCGTAAAGGCGAAGATGACCAGATGTTGTGGAATGCAAGTGCCAGCTGGCGGTTCTTGAAAAAGAAAGAAGCGGAACTGTCTGCTTATTGGGCGGATATTCTCGGAAAGAGGAAAAGTTTCGGCCGTACGACTTCTTCTGATGGTTTTTATGAGTTCCGTAACCAGGAAATAAAAGGATATTTCATAGTCACTTTCAAATATAACTTTCGTTTGATGATGTGATTTTTAGAAAAAAGTCGTATGTTTGCTACAGAACCATAAAACAAAATGTACTATGAGCGGTAATTATGTTATCAATATCGGCCGTCAGTTAGGTAGCGGCGGAAAAGAAATAGGAGAGAAGTTGGCAGCCCGTTTGGGAATCAACTTCTACGACAAGGAACTGATTAATCTGGCTTCGGAGGAAAGTGGATTGTGTAAGGAGTTTTTTGAAAAGGCTGATGAAAAAGCCTCGCAGGGTATTATTGGCGGACTGTTCGGTATGCGTTTCCCTTTTATCAGTGAGGGAGCTATGCCATGTAACAACTGCTTGAGCAATGATGCCTTGTTCAAAGTACAGAGTGATGTGATCCGTCATCTGGCAGCAGAAAGATCTTGTGTCTTTGTAGGACGTTGCGCAGATTATATTCTGAGAGAGCATCCTCGTTGCGCTAATGTTTTTATTTCAGCCTCTAAAGAAGATCGCATAGCGCGGTTGTGTGGCATGCATCATATTGATGCGGAAGCTGCAGAAGAAATGATCGAAAAAGCGGATAAGAGACGTTCGGAATACTATAATTATTATAGCTATAAAACGTGGGGAGCAGCAGCTACTTATCATTTGTGCATCGATTCTTCTTCTTTGGGAATTGAAGAGACAGTGCGGTTCATTGAAGAATTTGTAGTAAAGAAACTGCAGCTTGTATGACAGGATAGAAAAGCAGATTGAAAAAATAAATAAAGCCGGCGTATTCCATTTGGATATAGCCGGCTTTATTGTTTATATGCTAAACTTGATTTACATCATTGCTAATAATATCATCTGTCCCGTCAGAATACGGAGGAACATCGATAACGGATAAACTGTAGAGTATCCCACTGCCGGAGCATCTCCGGAGGTTGTTTGATTGGCATAAGCCAATGCCGGTGGGTCGGTATTACTACCGGCTATCAATCCCATCAGGGTGAAGTAGTTTACCTTATAATATAATCTTGCGATGGTGCCGATGATAAGTAGCGGGATAACGGTGATAAGGAAACCGGAACCTACGTATAGTAATCCCTCTCCCTCGACTACCGTTTGCACGAAATTGGCACCGGCATCTATACCGACACTGGCAAGGAAGAGAACGATACCGATTTCACGAAGCATCAGGTTGGCACTCATGGTTGTATAAGTCACTAAATGCAGCTTATGACCGAAACGGCCGATAAGAATAGCCACTACCAGCGGTCCGCCTGCCAAACCTAATTTTAAAGGAGTCGGCATACCCGGGAATGCAATCGGAAGACTACCCAGAAGGATACCTAAGAAGATACCAACGAAGATCGTAACAATGTTCGGTGTATCCAAGCGTTTCAACTGATTACCCAGTACACCGGCAACACGTTCCACTGCATCTTGCTGTCCTACCACCATAACGCGGTCACCTACCTGAAGTATCAGATTCGGATCGGCAAACAGGTCCATACCGGAACGGTTGATACGAGTGACATTGACCCCATACATACTACGGAAGTGCATAGAACCTAATGTTTTACCATTGATTTCCGGTTTGGTAACCAGAATACGACGGGAAACCATTGGGAGGTCTTGTTTTTCCCAGTCGAGCTCCACTTCTTTTCCGATAAATACTACAATTGCAGGAGCGTCTTCTTCCGAGCAGACGATAAATAACTGGTCGCCTATATTAAACACTGTTTCATGGTCGGGAATACTTACATGACCATCATGACGAATTCGGGAGCAAACGAACTTACGGCCCAGGAAATTCTTGATTTCAATCAGCGTTTTTCCACTAATTGATTCATTGCGAACTTCCAGGCTCATCATGTGAGGTTTGTGGTGTGAATCTCCACTTTGGATTTTCAGGCTTTCTTCTTCTTTCGCCATATTGACACGGAAGATGTAACGGATGGCAATGATAGAACCAATGATACCTACCACACCGAGGGGATAAGCACATGCATAACCGAGAGCAATCTGCGGACCGGTATAATGCAACTGATTCAGAGCCTCATTGGCAGCACCAAGTCCCGGAGTATTTGTCACTGCTCCGTAAAGGATACCTACCATCATCGGCAGTTCTACCCGGCCGTTCCAGAGGTAATAAAGCCCCAGTGCGACAGCAATATTTAACACTACGATGCCTACAGCCAACAGGTTTAATGTCATTCCTCCTTTTTTGAAAGAGGAGAAGAAAGATGGCCCCACCTGAAGACCGATACAGAATACGAACAAGATCAATC